>ENA-UEQN01000006-UEQN01000006.1-human-gut-metagenome-genome-assembly--contig:-NODE-6-length-229027-cov-9.995654_pt1 | contig 229027 bp, 221 predicted proteins | sample MGYA00242940_ERZ507944 | MGnify/ENA primary metagenome ERZ507944 (study PRJEB26167, sample SAMN06115449) | human gut metagenome | host: Homo sapiens | place: China:Fujian | collected 2015-08-20... | reverse complement strand
CGTCCGCCCTTGACGGAGATGTGATAGCCGCTGCTCTCCCGCATGGCGGACAGCACCGCAATGGGGATGGCCAGCTTCAGGGCGCAGGAGAAGTCCACCATCAGCACCGCCAGCATTTTTGTCACATTCCGGGTCAGAAGATACGTCAGTGCCGTGCCGCCCAGCGTGTAGGGCACCAGCCTGTCCGCCATCCGGGACGCCTTGTCCTCGGCGGTGGATTTCAGCTTCTCCGACTCCTCGATCATGTGAACCACCCGGTCATATCGCCCGCTGCCGGACGTTTTCTCCACAGAGATGACGCACTCGCCCTCCTCCGCTACCGTCCCGGCGTAGACGGGACTGCCGGGGTGCTTGGCCACGGGCATGGACTCGCCGGTGAGAGAGGACTGGTTCACCATGGCCTCGCCCTCCACCACCCGGCCGTCCAGCGGGATCATACCGCCGGTGCGGATCACGATACGGTCTCCCGGCATTACATCGGTGATCTTCGTCAGCACCTCGGTGCCGTTTACCTGCTGCCAGACGCTGTCCACACGCAGGCTCATGGCGGAGGCAAGGTCTGCCACGGACTTTTTGTGGGTCCATTCCTCCAGAATTTCGCCCAGGTGCAGCATGAACATGACAGAGCCGGCGGTGGCAAAATCACCCCGTGCCATGGACACCGTGACGGCAGTGGCGTCCAGCACGGCGACGGACAGCCTGCCGTGCCACAATGCCGAAAGTCCTTCCCGGATGTACTTTACGGAACGGAGCACCGCCAGTGCCGTGGTGATGGGCACAGGCAGAAACAGCTTGGAGATACATCGCCGCATAACGGCAACCGCCAGCTTATCCTCAAACTCCCGGTTCAGTGCCCGGGAGGTATGCTCCGGCACCAGCTCCATAGCCTCCGCCTTGGCGAAGGAGAAAACTGCCAGCGCACGGAGTATGCTTCCACGCTTCGCGTCATAGAGCACCACCGCGTCCTGCGTCCGGTCGTAGACCTTGACCTCCCGTACGCCGTTCTGGGCACGCAGATAGTATTCCAGCACATCTGCTTGGGATAACGTCATCCGCCCGCAGCACAGGTGTACCCGCAGCCGCCCCGGCAAATCATGTAGGATCTTGCATTTCATGGATCACTCCGCCTTGCTTTCCTCCGCAGAAGCGTCCTCCACCACAGCGGCAGCCTCCGCCTCTGCGCGGCATTCGTTGATGGCCTTCGCATCGGCGTAAACATCCTCCGCACCCTCACGCACCGCCGTGACCGTTTTCATCACGCCCTCCTTGGCACGCAGTGCGGCAGCAGTGGTGTGGGCGTAGACTTTCTTGGCATCCTTGCTGCCCAGCAGCTTGATGCCCGCTGTGCCGAACAGCACACCTGCTGCAAATAAACCGATTTTTTTCATAATAATTGTCCTCCTATATAAAATATATATGTCAAACCGATGGCCGCGATGGCGGCATCGGAATGATCTTACTGTTTCTTCTTCCCGAAGCTGCTCTCAAAACAACGGTGTAATCAACGCCCATATGTCCCAAGGCATCCCGGTGTATTTCATTACCTGCCGCCGAATTTGATCCTCACGATCTGCATCTTCATCATTCCGTCACCGACTTTGGCAAGAAAACGGAAAAATCTGCTGACAGAGGGGTCTTTCAAATCATTGTAGCCCAACATATAGCCCCGGCTGGTGACCTGCAAACGGCTATCCCACGCACCGATCTCTTGGGGAGCGTCCGAAACCGCGAAATACGCGCCCACATCCCTGATCTTCGCACTCTTGAGCCATGTCTTGGCGATCATCTTCACCGCCGCCCGATTCGCAGCGTCAAACACCAGCACACCGCCGGGGAAGGCGTCTGCCATACCCTGCACAAGAGCTTTGACCTGCTCGGTCAGGAAGTAATAGAACACGCCGGAGGCAAAGAATACCGCGCCGTTTGAAGAGTCAATTTTTCTAAACCATTCGGTATTGTTCAAATCGCATGGGATATTTTCCTCACGTTCCCCGGCGGGCAAAAGCTCGTTACGCACGGCTATGACATCGGGAAAGTCCAGATTGTAAATTTTACAGCTGCCGTTGTCGCAGCTTCTTCCAGTGCTGTCCAGCCCGCAGCCCAGATTGACCACCGCCGCATTGGGGTGAGATTTCAGATAATCCCGCACCTCAAAAGCAAGGTCATTCTGCCGCATGGCCACCTCCAGTGAACCGAAACGCTGCATCAGGCTGCGGGATTTTTTCTCCGACTCAGAAAAATCGTAGTCGATCTCGTCAATCAGGCGAACCGCTGTTTCATCTTGAAAAAGGTCTGGGTACAGCTCCGTGCATAGTTTCCGGGAATAAAGCGGAATGACCAGCGTTTCCTGCACGGTGTTTTTCTCAATTTTGTGTTTCATAAGCACCTCCACGCTTATCCCAGCGCCACATCCAGCGTCATCATCACGCTGAAGCCGACGGCAAAGAACACCGTTCCGAGGTTGGAGTGCTTTCCCTGTGACATTTCGGGAATCAGCTCCTCCACCACCACATAGAGCATCGCTCCTGCGGCGAAGCTCAGCAGATACGGCAGCGCCGGGATCACGAGCTGTGCCGCGAGAATCGTCAGCACCGCGCCGATAGGCTCCACCACGCCGGAGAGCACGCCGCCGAAAAACGCCTTGCCCTTGCTCTCGCCCTCCGCGCGCAGCGGCATGGAGATGATCGCGCCCTCCGGGAAATTCTGAATGGCGATGCCGAGCGACAGGACAAGTGCGCTTGCCGCCGTGATCTGTGCGTTCCCCGCGAGGAAGCCCGCGTACATCACACCCACCGCCATTCCCTCCGGGATATTATGTAAGGTAACAGCCAGCACCATCATGGTGGTGCGCCCGAGCTTGCTTTTCGGGCCCTCCGACTGATTGCTTCCCACATGAAGGTGGGGAATCAGATGATCGAGCAAAAGCAAAAACAGCACGCCGACCCAGAAGCCGATAAAGGCCGGGAGGAAGGACAGCTTGCCCATGCCCTCCGACTGCTCGATGGCGGGAATCAGCAGGCTCCAGATGGACGCTGCCACCATCACCCCGGCGGCGAAACCTGCGAGCGAGCGCTGCACCAAATCGCCAAGGGATTTTTTCATAAAGAACACGCAGGCCGAGCCCAGTGTTGTACCCAAGAAAGGGATCATGATTCCAAGAAAGGTTTCCATTTGTCTCACCGTCTTTGCATTGCGGTATTATTTGTTTCTTCTGAATCCCGCCTCGTCCCGGTATTCGGGATGTTCCTTTAGGTATGGGTCTTTATCGCCGCAGATGGTGTAGTCGCATCGGCAGCCGTCCACGCAGGTGGTCGTCCGCACCAGCCTTGCGTGGAGCAGCTCCATGGACGCATAGTCCACATTGCACAGGGCGGGCATGATGTCCGTAAGACCGTGCCGGATGGCAAATTCCGCTGCCGGACACGACGTAAATTCATAATAAATAGGTTTGTCGGTTTCATAAGGCGCAACCGTCATCTCGTAATCGTGCCATTTGTCGCAGCCGCCTTTCGCCCGCACAAACTCTCTATACATCAGCTTCCTCCAGAACGGCTTGTTGCAGTCCACGAACCGCAGCCTGCGGAAGATCGGCAGGATCAGGTTTTCCTCCATCTCCTCGATCTCGCGGAAGGATGTGACGGCTTTGCAGACTGTGTAGTAGCTCATGATGGCGATGCAGTCGTAGGTGCCGCCTACGCCGTTGTGGAAGTTCCGCTTGCCGCCCAAATCGGTGCGCCAGTCGGAGAGGAAGTCCGCATACTGCCGCTGTACTTTTTCCCAAACCGCCTCCCGCTCTGCCGCAGGATAGTGCAGGGCGATTTTTGCCCGTATCTCTTTTTTGCAGGGCTTGGAATACAGCACATGGCATTTGCGGTCAAATAGGAGCTTCTTGTCCTTCATCTGTCTGCTTTTCCCTCATTTCCGCGCCGTGATGCAGAGCCAGTTTTTCTTTTTGTGTATCTGCACATCGTGAAAGCCCGCCTGCTCCAGATACGCCTTTAACTCAACGTCCTTATAGATGGTCATGCCGCCGATGATCTCCGTCCACTTCTCGTCCTTGTCCGTGTCGCCATTGCTTTCGTTGCAGATGAGAAAAGTCCCGTCAGGCTTCAGCACCCGATAGACCTCCCGGAAGCACCGGGGCAGATCAGGCCAGAAATAGACGGTTTCAAAGGCTGTAATGGTGTCAAACCAGCCGTCCGCAAACACCATATCCGCTACACTGCCTTGCAGAACGGCGCAGCGGCCCTCCGCAATGGCGGCCTCGTTGACCTTTTTTGATTTCTTCACGCTGACGGGCGAATAGTCGATGCCCTTCACGATACCCTGCGGGCATTTTTTCAGCAGCCTTTTCATGTTCGCACCGCCGCCGCAGCCACAGTCCAGCACCCTGGCGTCCGGCGCAGCATCCAGAAATTGAAGCCCCCATCGCGCCACAGGGCTGTGACCCAGATTCATCATGGCAACCATGAGTTTCCCGCCAAAGCCTTCGGGCTTGCGGGTATTTTCAAAGAATGGCATATCACACCTCAGATTTCACACATTCCGCATAGGTCAACGGGAAGGATGCTTTCAGAACAACGCTTTCCCGCACCGTCCAGCCGTTCTGCCGCAGGAAGCGCAGGTATTCCTCGCTCGTCCACCTGCTGTGGAGAGGGAAGCCTGCCAGCTTCATGAAAAAGGCTTTGACCTTGCCGGAAAACGAGTTTCCCGCGTGGGTGAAGGTGGGTGCGATAAGCACGCCGTCGTCCTTCAGCACCCGGCGGATCTCGACAAGGGCCTTTTCCGGCAGCGGCACGATATGCAGCGCATTGGACACGATCACCACATCGAAGGACTTATCCGCGTAGGGCAGGCGGAACATATCCTGCACCGAAAAATGCAGCTTCGCAGATTGGTTGTCCCGCTTTGCCTCGGCGATCATCTCCGTGGAGGCGTCTGTCGCCTCGATGTGCGCCGCCGCGTTCACGATGTTTTTTGCGATCAGCCCTGTGCCGGTGGCCAGCTCCAGCACCGTCTTGGCTTTCACGACCGGTCGAATCATCGCATACATCTCGTCATACGCCGCCCGATCCTTCCACATAAAGCGGTCGTAACGTCCGGCATTTTTGTCCCAGAAATTCCTGTGTTTTCGCATGTCGACCACTCCTCTCTCCATTAGATGCATCTAACCTATACGCGTACATCTTTCGGTTAGATGCAGCTAACTACCATAGCTTGGAAAAGCCGCATCTCTGCGGCAGCCTTCCCAAAGCCGTTCTTGCATTATTTAGCGGTTGCGGATGATTTCCTTAAAAAATCACACTTTCCATTTCCGCTCCAAAGTATAGCACCGCTGATGGTTAGTGTCAACTAACCTCCGAATATTCTTTTCCTTTGCCTTCGGGGAGCGTACAAAACAGCCGCCCTTATTCTCGGTTATAGCATCCCGCGGCGTGGGTGGCCTCGACGTGGTTTTCGTGTTGTTCATCGAGTACCTGCCGTTTCAGGAGGATACCACCCGGGCGTGATGCCTGCGGCGGCGCTTTTTTGCGCACATCGCTTGTCAATCGGCGACGCATGTGCTATGATGAGAAAAAATCGAGAGAGAGGAACTTGGGCCATGGAAACCAGCTTCAAAACGTGTGTATTTGGCGGATTCGATCGGGAGGATGTCATCTCCTACATCCGGAAAACGGCGGAGGAGTCCCAGAAAAAGCTGGAGGCACTGATGGAGGAGACGGAGCGCCTCCGCGTCCGGTGTGAAACGGCGGAGAGCGAGCTGTCCGCCCTGCGGGCTCGTTCTGCGGAGCTGGAGCAGCAGCTGACGGACACGGAGGTCCTGCGCGCCGAGGCAGAGCGCCTGCGTACGGAGGAGGAGACGCTGCGCCGCGAGAATGAGACGCTGCGGGGGCCGGCGGCTCAATACCAGTCCCTGAAGGACCACATCGCGGACATCGAGATCAGCGCCCACCGCCGTACCGAGGAGTTCCGCGGCAAGGCCATCGCGGAGCTGATGGAGCTGGTGGACGGCCAGCGCCGGTGGTGTACCCAGCAGGAGGCGGCGTACCGTCAGATGAACGAGGGCATCCTGGCCGAGCTGCGGAAGGCGCAGTGCTGTGTGGAGGAGTGTGACCTGGGGAATTTCCAGCAGTTCCAGGAGTCCCTGCGTCAGCTGGCGGAGACCATCAACGGTGGGGAATGAGCCGCGGCGAGACTTGCTCAGGCGGACCATCTGATGCTGTGGTAAATTGCACAAGAAAGCCCCGCAGTCCCAAAGGGCTGCGGGGCTTTTCATATGGGGGAAACAGGGGATGCTTACAGCAGCATGACGCCGTGTGCGGCGCAGCCGTCCACGGTGGCCTTGTCCCACAGGCTGGCCTGCACCTCGCCGATGTGGCAGGTACCGATCATCAGCATGCACAGACGGCTCTGGCCGATACCACCGCCAATGGTCAGGGGCAGCTGGCCGCTGAGCAGCATCTTGTGGAAGGGCAGCTCACGGCGGTCATCACAGCCGCGCTTGTGCAGCTGGTAGTCCATGGATGCTTCGTCCACGCGGATACCCATGGAGGAGATCTCAAAGGCACTGTCCAGCACGGGGTTATACATAATGATATCGCCGTTCAGGGACCAGTCGTCATAGTCGGGAGCGCGGCCGTCATGGGGCTTGCCGCTGCGCTTTAGGTCATCGCCGATCTGCATCAGGAACACGGTGTGGTGTTCACGGCAGATGGCATTCTCACGCTCCTTGGGGGTGTAGTCGGGCCAGCGATCCTCCAGCTCCTGGGTGGTGACGAAGTACACCTCACGATCCAGTACGGTGTGCAGGCTGGGAAACGCGATCTGCAGGGCGTCGTTGGTCTCCGCCACGGCGCCCACAATGGCGCGGACGGTCTGGCGCAGGAACTGCTCGTTGCGGTCCTGCCGCTCGATGACCTTCTCCCAGTCCCACTGATCCACATAGACGGAGTGGAGGTTGTCTACCTCCTCGTCGCGGCGGATGGCGTTCATGTCGGTGAACAGGCCCTTACCGGGCTTGAAATCGTAGCGCTTCAGCGCCAGCCGCTTCCACTTGGCCAGTGAGTGGACCACCTGACCGGTGGCGCCCACATCGGGGATATCAAAGGAAACAGGGCGCTCCACGCCGTTAAGGTTGTCGTTCAGACCGGAATTCTCCTCCACGAACAGGGGAGCGGAGACACGGCGCAGATTCAGCGCCTGCCCCAGGTTCACCTGAAAATTGCTCTTGATGAACTCGATCGCGCGCTGCATCTCATAGGTGGACAGCGGCGTTTTGTAGCCGGCAGGGATCGTCAATTTGCTCATGCGTGAAACACCTCTCTTGAATAAAAAATATGTTGCCATTATAGGCGGCTGTGCCGGAGATTGCAAGTAAAATTTCGGAAAAATATGGGGAATCTCACCGAACAGTTTTGTATAAAAATGTCCCTCAACACCGTTGAGAGACATTTTTATGCGATTTGTCCGCGAGTAGCTTACCGGCACTCCTCCATCATGGCGCGGAAGGCGGGGAGGCTGCGGCGGATCATGTCGTTGGACACGCAGTAGCTCAGGCGGAAGTAGCCGGGGCAGCCGAAGCCGTCAGCGGGCACCACCAGCAGGTTGTAGTCCAGCTTGGCCTTCTCGGAGAACGCGTTGGCGTCGCCGTTGGGGGCCTTGACGAAAAGGTAGAACGCGCCGTCGGGCTTGGCGCACTCGTAGCCCATCTCCCGCAGGCTGTTGTACAGCAGGTTGCGGTTCTCATCGTAGGCCGCCAAGTCGGGGCGCTCACCGGCGCACAGCTGGATGACCTTCTGCATCAGTGTGGGTGGGCAGACGTGACCCATGGCACGGGCGGCGCCGGAAACAGCGGCGTACACCGCAGCACTGTCGTCGGCAAAGCCCGGGACGTACACATAGCCGATGCGCTCGCCGGGCAGGGACAGGGACTTGGAGTAGGAGTAGCAGACGATGGTATTGCGGTACAGGCAGGGGATAAAGGGCACGGTGACATCGCCGTACACCAGCTCGCGGTAGGGCTCGTCGGCGATAATGTAGATGGGGTGGCCGTATTCGGCGCTCTTGCGCTCCAGCAGGACGGCCAGACCCCGCAGCGTCTCCTCGGTGTACACCACACCGGAGGGATTGTTGGGGGAATTGATGATGATGGCCTGGGTATGGGGCGTGATGCGCTGCTCCACGGCGTCCAGATGGATCTGGAACGCCTGGGTATCGGCGGGGACCACCACCAGCTTGCCGCCGTTGGCAGTGACGAAGGGACGGTACTCGGGGAAAAAAGGGGCCACGGCCATGATCTCGGAATCACTGTCCAGAACGAGAGCCTTGATGATGGAGATCAGGGCCGGCGCCGCGCCGCAGGTGAGGAACAGCTCACTGGCCTTCACATTCAGGCCGAAGCGGTCGGAGAGGTCCTTGGCCACGGCGGCGCGGGCATCCTCGAAGCCGTTGGCCATGGAGTAGCCGTGGAGCTGGATAGAGTCCGTGGTGTCCACAATGGTATGGATGGACTCATTGACCTTTTTGGGGGCAGGGATGCTGGGATTGCCCAGGGAATAGTCAAAGACCTTATCCGCGCCCACCTTGGCGGCCTGCTCCAGACCATAGGCGAACAGTTGACGGATGACAGAAGGGGCGGTGCCCAGCTCATAGAATTGCTGATTGACCATAAGAAAACTCCTTTCAACGGCAGTGGATACGGGATGTCAGGCCAGGTCCATGCGTGCGGCCAGAACGCTGCCCAGCGCGATGGAGGCCAGCTTGGAGTGGGCGCTGTCGGCACGGCTCACCAGCACGATGGGCACCTTGGCGCCCAGGATGATGCCGGCATTCTTGGCGCCGCCGAACAGGGTAGCGGCCTTGCCGATGCCGTTTCCTACCTCATAATTGGGCACCAGCAGGATGTCAGCCCTGCCCGCCCCGGGGGCAGTGAAGTGCTTGTGATGGCAGGCTTCCTCGCTGACGGCCAGATCCAGTGCCACGGGGCCGCAGACATCCATATTGTACTTGGTCCAGCGGTCGGTCATGTGGGCCAGCGCATCGGCATCCACGGTGGACTGCACCTTGAGGTTCACCTGCTCTGCGCCGCAGATGCAGGCGGCATTGATGTGCTCGTAGCCTAGGGCCTGCAGCACCATGGCGGCGTTCTCCAGGATCTCGGCCTTTTTGTCCAGGTCGGGGAAGGTGTTGACACCGCCGTCGGTGAGAAGCACCATCCGGTCCAGCGCGGGGATCTCATAGAGCATGCAGTGGGTGGTGAGGTGGGAGGTGCGCAGGCCGTGCTCCTTATTGAATACGGCCCGCATCAGGTCGGCGGTTCCCAGAATACCCTTCATCAGGAAGTCGGCCCTGCCCTCTGCGCACAGGGCTACGGCCTTGGCAGCGCAGTCGGTATCGCTGTCGCCGGCCACTATCTCATAGGCGGCAGGATCCTCGCCCAGAGCGCTGAGCATGGACGCGATCTCCTCCGTATGGCCCACCAGAATGGGGGTGGCAATGCCCTCGCGGCGGGCATCCACCATGGCTTCGATCACCGGCTGGTCGTGGGCGGCAGCTACGGCGATGACACCGGTCCTGCTGCCGCAGGCGGCGGAAATAATGCCATCAATGGTATGTATCATACATTTTCCTCCTGTGTGGCGCAAATTCTTTGCCTATGTAAAGCAAAAACAGTACAATTTTACGCTTTACGATGGGATGATTATACATCGGCACACCCACCGCGTCAACAATAAACTGAATGATTCGGCGAAATAAATTTGTCATGCCGAGACATTGCAGGGGTTGACGAAATCCGCCGCATCGCATACACTGAATGGACGTGTATTTTTTCATGAGGTGAAAGAGATGAAAGAGATCAAAACGTGGTCGCTGGCCTTTACATATGTGGGATGCTTCCTGGGGGCCGGCTTTATCTCGGGGCAGGAGCTGTGGCAGTTTTTCGGCAGCTTCGGCAACTTGGGCTATGTGGGTTTTCTGCTGGCAGTGGTGCTGTTCTCCGCCATTGGTATCCTGTTCGTGCGGCTGACCCAGATGACCCAGTGCTCCGACATGGATCGCCTGCTGGTACCTTGGAACGTCAAGTGGCTGCGGGCGGCCTCCGGTGCGGTGGGCGCGGTATTCCTGTTTTTTGTGGTGGTGTCCATGTCCGCCGGTGTGGGCGCTATGCTGGCCCAGCTGTTCGATGTGTCGGCGTGGCTGGGCAGCGCCGTGTTTATGGCACTGGTGTTCGCGGTGGCGCTGCTGGGCGTGACGGGAATGGTCAATGCCTTCTCCGCACTGATACCCGTGCTGATCGCGGCCACCGTGGCCTTCGCCGTGGGAGCCTACGCCACCTTCGGCACGGAGGGGGTCTTCCAGCTGCGGAACGTGAACAACAACCCGCTGATGCCCAACTGGTTCATCGCAGCACTGACCTTCGTTTCCTATAATATTCTGGGCGGTATCGGTATCATGTCGCCGGTAGGGCAGTACGTCCGGAGGAAACGCCACATCTACGGCGGCATCATTCTGGCCGGTGTGATGCTGCTGGCGGTGGCGGGCAGTATCCTCACCAGCCTGGCGTCATACCCCGAGGCGGTGGCGGCGGAGCTGCCCATGGTGGCGCTGGCCAGCCGTCTCAACGGGACGCTGGGCACGGTGTACGGCCTGATGCTGCTGCTGGCCATGTTCTGCAACGCGCTGGCCAGTCTGGTGGGACTCATCGCCTATCTGGAGCAGAAGGCCCGCTTCGTGCGGGAAAAAAAGAAGCCGGTGCTGGTGGGGCTGTGCGTGCTGGCGTGGTGTGCCAGTCTGCTGGGCTTCGGTGAGATCATCGCCGTGGTGTATCCGATCTTCGGCTATCTGAGCATCGTGTTCATTGTGTGCATGGTGGTACACTTCGTACAGTGCCGAAAAAAGGAGAAGGCCAGCGCCTGACGGTATATGTGGCAGAAAAAGGGGACGGAGGCATCGCCTCCGTCCCCTTTTTGCAATCGTTGTAAAGTAGATATGCCTTACACCCCAAACAGGATGTCGGCATAGGTAGGATAAGGCCACATCTTGGCGTCCACCAGGGATTCCAGCTGGCTGATGAGGTCGCCGGCCTGCCGGACGCGGGTGTTGATCTCCCCACGGAAGTAGTGGGCGGCCTCGATGCCGCTGTCGGCGGCGGGAGCCCTCTCCAGTGCCTGAGAGAGATCCTGGCAGACATCCAGCAGCTGGTCACTGAGTCCACTGATCCGACGGATCAGATGCTCCTCCAGACGGCAGGTGGAGGCTAGGCCCGCCTCCTGCTTGTGTGCCATACCCTTGGCCAGATCGCCGGAGTACCGCGCCGCTACAGGAAGGATGCTGCGCTGCGCCATATCCAGCAGGGTGTTGGCCTCGATGGCAGACACCTTGCAGTAGTTCTCCAGATGGATCTCATAGCGGGCGCGCATCTCCGTCTCCGTCAGGACGGCGTGCTTCGTGAACAGCTCCACGTTCTTCTTGTCGATGTAGGCGGGCATGCAGTCCACGGTGTCGCGGAGGTTAGCAAGGCCGCGGCGGGCAGCCTCAGCCACCCAGGCGTCATCGTAGCCGTTGCCGTTGAAGATGATGCGCTGGTGGGCGGTAAACGTCTCCTGCAGCAGCTCCTGCAGGGCGGACTGGAAGTTCTCGGCCTTCTCCAGCCGGTCGGCGAACTGGCTCAATTCCTCGGTCATGATGGTGTTCAGCACCACGTTGGGGCTGGCGATGGACTGGGAGGAGCCCAGCATACGGAATTCGAACTTGTTGCCGGTAAAGGCCAGAGGAGAGGTGCGGTTGCGGTCCGTGGTGTCCTGGGGAATGTCGGGCATGGCATCGATGCCAACGCGCAGCTTCTTCTTGGTGATATCCACGTACTCCGTGCCCTGAACGATAGAGTCCAGAATGGCCGTCAGCTCATCACCCAGAAAAATAGAGATGATGGCAGGAGGGGCCTCATTGCCGCCCAGACGGTGGTCGTTGCCGGGATATGACACGCAGCAGCGCAGCATCTCCTGATACTCGTCCACGCCCTTGATAAAAGCCGCCAGGATCAGCAGAAACTGGGCGTTCTGGCTGGGGGTACCGCCGGGCTTCAGCAGGTTCTCGCCGGTGTCGGTCTGAAGGGACCAGTTGTCATGCTTACCGGAGCCGTTGACACCGGCGAAGGGCTTTTCGTGGAGCAGGCACACCAGTCCGTGGCGGGCGGCCACCTTCTTCAGCATCTCCATGGTCAGCTGGTTCTTGTCGCAGGCAGTGTTGGCATCAGCATAGATGGGAGCCAGCTCATGCTGGGCGGGAGCCACCTCGTTGTGCTCCGTCTTGGCCAGTACACCCAGCTTCCACAGCTCCTGATCCAGCTCCCGCATGAACGCGGCCACGCGGGGCTTGATGGCGCCGTAATAGTGGTCGTCCAGCTCCTGACCCTTGGGAGGCTTGGCGCCGAACAGCGTCCGACCGCACAGCTTCAGGTCCTCGCGGCGCTCGTAGGCGCTCTTGTCGATGAGAAAATACTCCTGCTCGGGGCCCACCTGGGCCGTGACATGCTGGACCTCCGTGTTGCCAAACAGCCGCAGGATGCGGACGCATGCGCGGTCCAGCTCCCGCATAGAGCGCAGCAGGGGGGTCTTCTTATCCAGCGTCTGGCCGCTGTACGAGCAGAAGATGGTGGGGATGTACAGGGTGTCGTCCTTCACGAAGGCGTAGGAGGTGGGGTCCCAGGCCGTGTAGCCTCGAGCCTCAAAGGTGGCCCGCAGGCCGCCGGAGGGGAAACTGGAGGCATCGGCCTCACCCTTGTTCAGCTCCTTGGCGCTCAGCTCCATCCGCACGCCATCCTTGCCGTCGCGGGTGATGAAGCTGTCGTGCTTCTCGGCGGTGAAGCCGGTCATGGGCTGAAACCAGTGGGTGTAGTGGGTGGCGCCCTTTTCAATGGCCCAGTCCTTCATCGCGCCGGCGATCTCGCCGGCTACGGAACGATCCAACGCCGTTCCCTGTGCCAGTGATTGCTGCCATGCACGGTACACATCGGCGGGGAGACGCTGCTGCATCTGCTGTTCTCCGAACACCATTTCGCCGAACAGGGCGGGAACATTGATCTTTTTCTCACACATCTGGATCGTTCCTTTCAAAGTGAAGTTGAATATTTAGAATGGCAAAAGCCGGTCCTTACAGGAAAAACTGCATCACAGCGGGCGTCACATACGCCTCCACCGCAGCTGCCACCGCCAGCAGCGGCAGCACCGTCAGCGTCAGCACGCGGACGATATTTTTCAGCGTGGGAGCCATTATGCCCCTGGTGTTTTTGCGGACATACTGGTTGATGCGGCTGCACAGGTAGATACCGCAGGCCAGACTGATGACCAGCGCCGGCAGTTCAAAGATGCCGTGGGGCAGGATACCCCCCAGATAGGCCAGCATAGAGATGCCGTTGTTGAGGAAGTACGCGGCGAACAGCCCCAGCAGCAGGGCATTGACACCCAGCGACAGGGCGGGCAGATAGATGAACGGGATAAATCCGTACAGTACGCTGAGCACCATGGCCCGCAGGTTGTTCCAGAACAGCGCCGGCACGCTGATGCTGCCGCTCTCGCTGACCACACCGGCGTCGGCCATCTGCTGGCTGAACAGCGCCAGCACCTGCGCAGGCACGGCAGGGAAGATCAGTCCCGCCGCAAAGGCCAGCACGATCAGTGCGGCAAAAGCACCGCCTGTGATGAGCAGGGAATGGCGGAAGTCCTGACTGCGGAAGAAATCCCGCAGCTGACGGAACTGGGAGGCGATCATGCCAGCTTCTCCAGACCGGCGCGGAGACGGCGCAGCGTTTCGTCGCGGCCCAGGATGCGGCAGATCTCCACAGCGCCGCCCGGGGTCACCAGCTTGCCGGCGGCGGCAATGCGCACCGGCCACATCAGCGTGGCGTTCTTGACACCCAGCGTCTCCGCCAGCGCTACCAACCCGTCGTGTATGGACTCGTCCGTCCACTGAGGCAGCGCCTCCAGCATGGGAATGGCGGCCTCCAGCATAGTCTTGCAGACCTCGGGGTTCGTCTTGGACTTCTTATTGGTGAAGAACTCTACGCCGTAGTCAGGGCAGGTATCGAAGAAATCCACCTTCTCGGGGATCTCCGTCAGCTTCTCGCAGCGGGCCTGAAGCAGTCCCGCGATGGCGGCCACATCGAAGTTACCCTTCACCGTCTGGCGGATGTAGGGCTCCGCCGCCTTGGCAAACGCCTCGGGGGCCATGCTCCGCAGATACACGGCGTTGAAGTGATCCAGCTTGGCACGGTCAAAGATGGCAGGGGACTTGGAGATGCCGGTGATGTCGAAGGCATTCACCAACTCCGACAGGGTAAAGATCTCCTGTTCTGCCAGCTCGCCCTTGGGGGACCAGCCCAGCAGGGCCACATAGTTCAGGATGGCCTCGGTGAGATAGCCCTCCGCCTTCAGATCCTCATAGGAGGGATCGCCATGGCGCTTGGACATCTTATTCTGGGCGTCCCGCATCACGGGAGAGCAGTGGACATAGGTGGGCACGTCCCAGCCGAAGGCATGGTACAGCAAGTCGTACTTGGGGGCGGAGGAGAGATACTCGCTGCCCCGCACCACATGGGTGATGCCCATCAGATGGTCGTCGATGACGTTGGCGAAATTGTAGGTAGGCAGGCCGTCCCGCTTCAGCAGCACCTGATCGTCCAGCGTGCTGTTCTCCACGGTGATGTCTCCGAAGATGGCATCGTGGAACGTGGTGGTGCCTGTCTGGGGGATCTTCTGCCGGATGACGTAGGGCTCACCGGCCTCCACGCGGCGCAGGGCGTCCTCCAGCGGCAGATCGCGGCAGGGATCGGCGGCGCGGTCAAACTCGCCGCTGTCCTCCTCGGAGGCGCATTTTTCGCAGAAGCAGTAGTATGCGCCGCCTTTTTCCGCCAGCAATCGGGCATACCTGCCGTAGGTGTCCCGCCGCTGGGACTGGATGTAGGGTGCCACCGGGCCGCCCACATCGGGGCCCTCGTCATGGTCCAGGCCGCACTCGGCCATGGTACGGTAGATGACATCCACCGCGCCCTCCACCAGACGGCCCTGGTCCGTGTCCTCAATACGGAGGATGAACGTGCCGCCGTGGCTGCGGGCGATGAGCCAGGTATACAGCGCTGTGCGCAGGTTGCCCACGTGCATATAGCCGGTGGGCGAGGGGGCGAAACGGGTGCGGACCTTGCCGCGGGGGATGCGGGCCTCCATCTCGTCGAAATAGGTCATATCCATGCTCATCGGGACATCCTCCTCTGAATCTCATAAAATACCCGTTTATTATATTTCAAATAAGGGAAAAGTCAAGGAGAACGGGGGCTGTTCTGTTGCAGAACGCGAGATTTTGTGATAAAATGCCCCTGTCCGGTGAAAAGCGGCGTTCCATCTGGTAATTACACCAAATGTTTGGAATGTTTCTTGCTTTTTCTGCCGCGCTCTGTTATAATGCCATCGGTCATTTCACTGATGGTAACTATATATGAGAAAGGAAGATCGCTGCTATGATCTATACGACTGAAGTTCAGCATATGTGTCCCGTGGCCAAGGGCGCTTATCACGGACCGGCGCCCATTCCTGAGGAGGGCAAGTGGGTGCAGGCCAAGGAGATCTCCGACATCTCCGGTTTTACCCACGGTGTGGGCTGGTGCGCCCCGCAGCAGGGCGCCTGCAAGCTGACGCTGAACGTGAAGAACGGCGTCATCGAGGAAGCGCTGGTGGAGACCATCGGCTGCTCCGGCATGACCCACTCCGCCGCCATGGCCTCCGAGATCCTGATCGGCAAGACCATTCTGGAGGCACTGAACACCGACCTGGTGTGCGATGCCATCAACACCGCCATGCGCGAGCTGTTCCTGCAGATCGTGTACGGCCGTACTCAGTCCGCCTTCTCCGAGGACGGTCTGGCTGTGGGTGCGTCTCTGGAGGACCTGGGCAAGGGACTGCGTTCCCAGGTGGGCACCATGTTCGCCACCAGAGACAAGGGTCCCCGCTATCTGGAGATGGCCGAGGGCTACTGCAGCCGTCTGGCCCTGAACAAGGACGATGAGATCGTGGGCTACGAGTTCATCAGCCTGGGCAAGATGATGGATTTCATCAAGAAGGGCGACGATGCCAACGAGGCACTGAAGAAGGCCACCGGCCACTATGGCCAGTGGGACAACGCGGCGAAGTATATCGACCCGCGTCAGGAATAAGAAGGGAGGACGACAACAATGGCTCTGTTTGAAAGTTACGAGAGAAGGATCGACAAGATCAACGGCGTCCTGGCCCAGTACGGCATCGGCTCCGTGGAGGAATGCCGTGAGATCTGCAAGGCAAAGGGCTTCGACCCCTATGAGATCGTGAAGGGCATCCAGCCCATCTGCTTTGAGAACGCCTGCTGGGCGTATACCGTGGGCGCAGCCATCGCCATCAAGTCCGGTGTCAAGACTGCCGCTGAGGCCGCCAAGATGATCGGCGTGGGCCTCCAGTCCTTCTGCATCGACGGCTCTGTGGCTGAGGACCGCAAGGTGGGTCTGGGTCACGGCAACCTGGGCGCTATGCTGCTCAGCGATGATTCCAAGTGCTTCGCGTTCCTGGCCGGCCACGAGTCCTTCGCCGCCGCCGAGGGCGCCATCGGCATCGTGAAGAACGCCAATAAGGCCCGCAAGGAGCCTCTGCGCGTGATCCTGAACGGTCTGGGCAAGGATGCCGCCCAGATCATCAGCCGCATCAACGGCTTCACCTATGTGCAGACCCAGTTCGATTATTATACCAGCGAGCTGAAGATCGTCCGGGAGATCCGCTACTCCGAGACGGAGCGCGCCGATGTCCGCTGCTACGGCGCGGATGACGTCCGCGAGGGCGTGGCCATCATGCACCACGAGGGCGTGGATGTGTCCATCACCGGCAACTCCACCAACCCCACCCGCTTCCAGCACCCCGTGGCAGGCACCTACAAGAAGGAATGCATCGAGCAGGGGAAGAAGTACTTCTCCGTGGCCTCCGGCGGCGGCACGGGCCGCACGCTGCATCCCGACAACATGGCCGCCGGCCCCGCCAGCTACGGCATGACCGACACTATGGGCCGTATGCACTCTGACGCGCAGTTCGCCGGCTCCAGCTCCGTCCCCGCACATGTGGAGATGATGGGCTTCCTGGGCATGGGCAACAACCCCATGGTGGGCGCTACCGTCGCTGTCGCCGTGGCGGTGGAGGAAGCTGTAAAAGCCTGATATACCAAAACAGAAAGAGAGCATCGCCACTACGGCGATGCTCTCTTTGACCAAGCTGAAACACCCCCCGGCCTTACGGCCGAGGGGCGTTTTTATGTGCGTATATGCGTCAGCACTTGCCGAAGAAACCGCACAGCAGCTTCAGCAGGGAAGCGCAGTCGAAATTGCAGAACATAATGCTGTACCTCCTATGTATATTTCCCTTGCAAGGACAACGTCATTGTAACCAATTTGTAACCTTTTTGCAAATGTAATATCTGCCAGCTACAAGATCAGCAGCAGGCCGATGGCGATGAGCAGCTCCTCGTCCGCCTCCTGCCGGAAGAGAAAGAACAGCAGGATCAGCAGGAGGATGTCTCCCGCATCAAGATCCGAAAGGTGCAGCTTTTCCAGCAGGCCGTTGAGCAGCCCCCGCTCCGGCGCAGGCGGCGGAGGACGGCGGGGCGGCTCATCAGGCGGAGCCCCTTGCACGGGCGGTGCTTCCTGCGGCCTGGGAGGCGGGGGAGCAGCCGGACGCTGCGGTGGCTGAGGTGAACGCTGCGGCTCCGGCGGCGGCAGCGGCGCGTCCTCCGCGCTGATGCGGGTGTAGGTGCCGCCGTCGCCGCGGATGTAGCGGTTATACATGGCCGTCCCCCCAATCCATTAGAAATTTTTTACCCAGATGGATAAGCCGCGCCAGCCGCGCGGCCCGCTCCACCTTGTCCTGCTTGCTCTCCTTGAGAAAGGGGCGCAGGGCGTACAGCAGCTGCATGGTCTGGCTGCTGGAGCGGCTGTACTCCTGCAGGAGCGGCAGAAAGCGGGCCACCACCTGCGGGTCGATACCGCCCAGCAGGGAGGGGGCGGGCGCCTGGGGGGCGGTCTGCGTGGTCGGTGCGGCAGGTGGAGCCGCAGCAGTTGGAGGAGACGGCGAAGCGCTGCCACCCATAGTGGCCGAGAGCTGCTGGGCCATCTGCATGATCTGGGCCATGCTGTTGGGGTCCGACAGCAGCGCGTTCAGTTTTTCATCCAGCTCCGCCATGCCGCGGACCTCCTCTCATCATCGCTGCAGGGATTCTTCCAGATGCTGTACCAGCGCCGCACCCTCCGGCGTGGACATCACACGCTGGAGCATGGCGGACAGCGCCGACATGTCACCGGCGGCGGCCTGCTGTGCAGCGCGGCCCAGCGCCGCAGTATCACCGCCGGACAGCATTCCCAACAGAGCGCGGCCATCCGCCGACTGCATCACAGAACGCAGCGCGGCGGGGTCATTTTTTAATTTCTTCACCATGTCCTGTTCATTCACGAAAAAACCTCCTCCACAGATGAGCCTTACAGAGACATTGTATGAGGCGGCAAACGAAAACGTGCCTGTCGGTAAAGCCGACAGGCACATCTTTTACAGAAGCAAAATGCATACAATATACGCGGTCAATCGTAAATGGTATTCAGATGGTCGAATATCCCCCGCAGACCGGCCATATCCCCCTCATCCAGCCAATAGAGAAACACACCGCTGATGGCCACACGGCCATCTTCCAGGATCTGGACCGTGGGGAGCGCGTCACCGTCCGCCGGCTGCACGCTGATGAGATAGACGGTGCTGCCGCCCAGCAGGCCGCTGTCAAATTCCGTGGTACTGGACCGCAGATCGCGGAAACGTACAGATGCCAGCCAATGATAAGCCTCCTGCACCAGCTCCGCCTCACGATCCGGCGTCAGGGTATAGTTCTGGACGAAAGCCTCTCCCGTTTCTCCGATAGGTGTCTTTTTGGCCAGCGTGATGTCGTGGATACCGGCGGTGCTATTCGGCAGGTGCAGCACCGCGGCGGCGCGGCGGGGGAGCAGGCTGAACAGGGCCGCGCCGATCAATACCAGTACCACCAGGACCAGCCACACATGGCGTTTTTTGCTCATAGGCAGCTCCTTTCCGCATCCGTGTGGGTGTTACCGGTAACAGCATACCATACGGACGGGGAAAAGTCCAGCGCCCCGTATCTGCATACAAACCCATATATACAGAATATCTTGCATAAACCGGTTGTAAAATGCGGGAAAGTATGATAATATACTATACTGCTGAACAGCGGCGCAGTATCCTAGTCAGATCTGCCGTCTTCTGAAGAGGGGCCTAAAAATCCCTAAAAGGGCACAACTGTGAAACCTCTGGTGCTTGCTTCTTACGCCCAGTTTGGGGTGGGTGCTGGAAGGGAGGCGCGGCCAGTCACCGCGCCTGCGGCCGTAGGGCGCCCTCCAATGGCATGGAGGACCCGACCCTGCGGTCGTGGAGACCTGCTGTTGTGCACAGGCGTACTCCCTTTGTGGTTAGCGACCTGTGTACGAAGCAGATTGCGAACCTGCATCGCGGTGCTACCCGGCTTTATGCCGTGAACGCTGTGTGCAGAGTAGCCTGCCTTGCGTGGGCAGGGTGGATGGGAGAGTCAACGCGTCATGTCCCCGGCCAGGGACGCAGCGCTATTTCCCTGAAACCCTGTTTGCAAAAGAGGATAAGAGACGGTTTGACTGTGGTGGAAATCACCTAGGCTGTCCTGAGAGGGGGCGCCGGAAGGATTGCAGTGCGGACTAAGTGGCAGTCGGGTATCGCGGCGGGCAACACCGCGACACAGCACCGAAGGGGAAACCACCTGCATCGGCGACGAGAGGTGTGCTGCGGGGAAATCCAACCCGTACCTAAGCCGCAAGATTTACTTCCGGAGTCGCCCTGTTCAGCATTTACTCTATCCATATAAAAAACTTTATCAAAAAAGCGAGGTTTGTCACTTGGCAGACAGTAACAGTAAGGATAAAAAGAAAAGCAAAAAGCAGAGCAGCTGGCCTCTGCGGGTATTTCTGCTGGCGGTAGCGCTCAGTGCCGTTATGAGCTTTTTCTCCTCCACGGCGCTGGAGGGCGCAGGTTACATGGTAACACTGCTGGTACTGGCAGTGTTTATCGCGCTGGGCATCATGTTCGACATGGTGGGCGTGGCGGTGACGGCGGCGGACCCCAAGCCGTTCCACTCCATGGCCGCCCACAAGGAAAAGGGCGGACGGGAGGCTATCCGGCTTTTGCAGAACGCCAACCAGGTCAGTTCCGTGTGCAACGACGTGGTGGGCGACATCTGCGGCATCGTCTCCGGCTCTACGGCGGCGGTGATCGTGACCCAGCTGCAGCGGGATCTGAGCACCACGTCTGTTTTGATCTCTATCGGCGTGACGGCGCTGATCTCCGGCATCACCATTGGCGGCAAGGCGCTGGGCAAATCGATGGCCATCAACGACTGCACCAAGGTGGTGTACCGCGTGGCGCGGATCATGAACGCGCTGCACCTCTATCGCTGACACAAAGGAGCGGATGCGCTTTGGTTCTTGAAAATATCCATTCTCCGACGGACGTGAAGCGCCTGACCGAGAAGCAGACGGAGCTGCTGTGCATCGAGCTGCGGCAGTTCCTCATTGAGCAGATATCCTGTACCGGCGGGCATCTGGCGTCCAATCTGGGAGCGGTGGAGCTGACTGTGGCCATCCACCGTGTGTTCGACACGTCCACGGACCGGCTGGTGTTCGATGTAGGTCATCAGTGCTACGTCCATAAGGCTCTGACAGGGCGACGGGAGCTGTTTGCCACGCTGCGGCAGTTCGGCGGCCTGTCCGGCTTTCCCAAGCCGTATGAGAGCGTCCACGATGCCTTTGTGGCAGGCCACGCCTCCAACTCCGTGTCCGCAGCGCTGGGCATGGCCCGCGCCCGTACCTTGCAGGGCGGGCACTACAATGTACTGGCGCTTATCGGTGACGGTGCGCTGGGCGGCGGACTCAGCTTCGAGGGGCTCAACGACGCCGGCGCCTCCGGCGAGCCGCTGATCGTCATTCTTAACGACAACGGCATGTCCATCGACGCCAATGTGGGCGGTATGTCCCGCCATCTGGCCAAAATGCGGACGAAGGCGGGCTACTACGAATTCAAAAAGAAGTACCGGCAGGCGCTGGATGTTACCCGTGTAGGCCGTCTGCTGTACGAGGCCAGTCACGACGTGAAAACGGCACTGAAAAAGTCACTGCTGCCGGTGAGCACCGTGTTCGAGGACATGGGCTTTACGTACATGGGGCCGGTGGACGGCCACGATGTCCGGCGGCTGACGGATATGCTGCGGGCGGCGCGGGAGCAGAACTGTCCCGTGCTGCTGCATGTCCACACCCGGAAAGGGAAGGGCTACGCCCCTGCGGAACAGGCACCGGAGCGCTTCCACGGCGTATCCCCCTTCGATCCCGCCACGGGACGGGCCAGCGCGCCGTCCGAGCCGTCGTTCTCCTCTGTGTTCGGACAGGAGCTGAAGGTGCTGGCGGACCAGGACGCACATATCTGCGCCATCACGGCAGCCATGGCGGAGGGCACAGGCTTGACGGCCTTTGCCGCTGCCCACCCCCGCCGGTTTTTCGATGTCGGCATCGCCGAGGGGCACGCAGTGACCATGGCGGCGGGCATGGCCAAGCAGGGCATGCTGCCGGTATTCGCGGTGTACGACAGCTTTTTACAGAGGGGCTACGACATGCTGGCACAGGACGTGTCGCTGGACAAGCTCCATGTGGTCTTTGCCGTGGACCGCACCGGTCTGGTGGGGGCCGACGGCGAGACGCACCACGGATGCATCGACTATCTGTCCCAGATCCCCGACATGACGGTGCTGTGTCCCGCCAGCTTCGCGGAGCTGCGGAGCATGCTGCGCACGGCGCTGTACCGCTGCGGCGGACCGGTGGCAGTCCGCTATCCCCGAGGCGGCGAGGGCACGTACCGCGATGACTGCGGTGACACGCCGGTATCGGTGCTGCGGCAGGGGGCGGATGTGAGCATCGTGACCTATGGGATTTTGACAGAGCAGGCGCTGGCGGCGGCGGAGCTGCTGGCGCAGGAGCATATCGCGGCGCAGGTGGTGAAGCTGAACCGCGTGGCACCGCTGGACGGAGACGCCGTGTGCGGCGCTCTGGCAGGCGTCAGGCGTCTGGTGGTGCTGGAGGACCAGCTGCGCCAGGGCTGCGTGGGTCAGCGTCTGGCGGCGCTGCTGCTGGAGCGCGGCGCCGCGCCGGAGAAGCTGCGGCTGCTGAACGCGGGGGAGCGTCTGCCCGCCCAGGGCAGTGTCAGGCAACTGTACCACGCGCTGGGACTGGACGCTCAGGGCGTGGTGTGCGCCGTGAAGGAGGTGCTGTCATGAGCAAGAAAACAAGGCTGGATGTCCTGCTTGTGGAACAGGGACTGCTGGACAGCCGCCAGAAGGCACAGGCCCACATCATGGCCGGTCTGGTGTTCGTCAACGGCCAGCGGGTGGACAAGCCTGGGACGGCCGTGGCCAACGACGCGCAGATCGAGGTACGGGGCCGCGCCCTGCCCTATGTCAGCCGCGGCGGCCTGAAGCTGGAAAAGGCCATGAAAATCTTTCCTATCACGCTGGAGGGTAAGATCTGTGCCGACATCGGCGCGTCCACCGGCGGGTTCACCGACTGTATGCTGCAAAACGGCGCAGCCAGGGTCTACGCTGTGGACGTGGGCTACGGTCAGCTGGACTGGAAGCTGCGCAACGACCCGCGGGTGGTGTGCCTGGAGCGCACCAATGCCCGCTATCTGGACCATGAACAGGTGCCTGACGTGCTGGATTTTGCGTCCATCGATGTGTCGTTCATCTCACTGAAGCTTATCTTTCCGGCGCTGTACAGCCTGCTGCGTGAGGGCGGTGAGATTGCCTGTCTCATCAAGCCGCAGTTCGAGGCCGGACCGGAGAAGGTGGGGAAGAAGGGGGTCGTCCGCGACCCCAAGGTACATCTGGAGGTGCTGGGAAACTTCCTGACACATGCAAAGGATAACCACTTTACAGTGCTTGGCATCACATATTCTCCCATACGAGGACCTGAGGGCAACATCGAATATCTCGGCTATCTGCGCAAAAGCGGGGAGCCGGACACCATCCCCGATCTTGCGGCGCTGGTGGACGCCTCCCACAGCGAACTGAAAGAGAGAAGGGACAGCGAATGAAACGAGTGATCCTCTGCCCGAACCCCTATCGGGACAATGAACTGACCGTGGCAAAGCGCTCCCGTCAGCTTCTGGAACAGATCGGCTTTGAAACGGTGGTGTGCCTGCCGTTCAGCCGGGAGGGCTACGGCGACCAGCTGGGCGTGCCCATCCGACAGCTGCAGCAGGAGATCAAGCGCGCCGATCTGCTTATCGCCTTCGGCGGTGACGGCACCATCCTGCATCTGGCCCGCACCGTGGCACTGCACAACGTGCCGGTGCTGGGCATCAATCTGGGCAGCCTGGGGTTTATGTCAGAGCTGGAGCCCAATGAGCTGGAACGGCTCAACGATTTGAAAAACTGGGATTTCACTGTGGAGTCCCGCATGATGCTGGATGTCACCGTTCTGCGGGAGGGACGTCCGGTGTATAACAACATTGCTCTGAACGATGCGGTGGTGTCTAAGGGCTCTGTGGCCCGCGTGGTGCGGCTGGACGTTACCACCGAGGAGGGACGGCTCACCAAGATCACCGGCGACGGCGGCATCGTATCCACACCTACCGGCTCCACCGGCTATTCCATGGCGGCGGGCGGCCCCATCGTAGAGCCCACGGCCCGCAATCTGCTGTTGACGCCTATCTGCCCACATTCCACCCGCGCGGGCAGCTACGTTCTGTCACCGGAACACATCATCACCATTGAGGCGGCAGATGCTAACCGGAAGTTCGTCTACCTCTCCGTGGACGGCGGTAAAGCGTTCTCCCTGAAAAACGGGGACAAGGTGCGGGTGCGGCAATCCCGCTTTACTACGAAGCTGGTACGGCTCTCAAAGAAGAGCTTCTGCGAGATCCTGGATTCAAAAATGGGAATGGAGGTAGCCACGCATGAAGAATGACCGTCAGACCATCCTGCTGGAGATCATCGAGCAGGAAGCCGTGGAGACGCAGGAGCAGCTGCTGCGCCTGTTGGCGGAGCGGGGCGTGAAGTGTACGCAGGCCACCGTTTCCCGCGACATCAAGCAGCTCCATCTGGTGAAGGAGCCCACAGGACAGGGTCGCTATCGCTACGCCGTGTCCGTGCAGAAAAGCAAGCTGAACTTCGCCGAGAAGCTGCGGACCATTTTTCGTGAGTGTGTGCTGTCAGTGGAGGCTGCCCAGAATCTGGTGGTGCTGAAAACTATCGAGGGCATGGCGCAGGGCGCCGCCTTCACACTGGACAACATGGGCGACACGGACATCGTGGGCACGCTGGCCGGTGACGACACCATCCTGCTGGTGTTCCACGACAACGTGCGTGCGCTGGATTTCTGCGAACAGGTCAAGCAGATGCTGCGGTAAGCGGCAGAGGAGGGTAGCGCCATGCTGGAAGTGCTCCACATTGAAAATATCGCCATCATCGAGGAGGCGGACATCCGGTTCGAGGCAGGCTTCAACGCGCTGACCGGCGAGACCGGCGCGGGCAAATCCATTGTCATCGATGCCCTCAGCGCAGTGCTGGGCCAGCGGACAAGCCGCGAACTCATCCGCACCGGCGCGGACAAGGCGTTTGTCAGCGCGGTGTTCTCCGGTGTGGACTCCGCCATCGCGGAGGAGCAGGGCGTAACACCGGAGGAGGACGGCTCCCTGCTGCTGCAGCGGGAGATCCACAGTGACGGTAAGAGCGTCTGCCGCGTGGGGGGACGGCCGGTAACGGTGGGCCAGCTGAAGGCGCTGGGCAGCCGCTTGCTGAACATCCATGGGCAGCACGACGGCCAGCAGCTTCTGGACGAGGAGCAGCATTTGCAGTTCCTGGACAGCTTTGGAAAGCTGGAAAGTCTTATTAATACATACGCTGAAAAGTATAATAGCTTTACAGCGATACAACGAAAAATACAGTCCTTGCAGATGGACGAATCGGAAAAAGCGCGCCGCGTAGATACCTTGACCTATCAGATCAACGAGCTGGAGCGGGCGAAACTCCGCGCCGGCGAAGAAGAGGAACTGGCTGCGAGGAGGAACCTGCTGCGCAACGCGGAGAAGTTTACCTCCGCCGTGGCCGAGGCAGACTACGCCCTCAACGGCGACGACAGCGGCGATGGTGCGCTGGGCATGCTGCGGCGGGCGCAGGACGCCGTGGGTGCGGTACGGCATCTGGACGACGACTACGCTGGCCTGTACCAGCGGCTGGAGGCGTTGTACAGCGAAGCCTACGATGTGGCAGCCACCATCGAGGACAAGCGGGAGAGCTTCGATTTCTCGCCCAACGAGCTGGACGATGTGGAGAGCCGCTTGGACCAGCTGTATCGCCTGAAAAAGAAGTACGGCCCCAGCGTGGAGGACATGCTGGCCTATCTGGAGCGCTGCCGCGCCGAGCTGGAGCAGATCGAGTACGCCGGTGATGCGCTGGCACAGCTGGAGCGGCAGCTGGGCAAGGCGGAGAAGGAAGCCGTCAGCGCGGCGCAGGCTCTGTCCGAGGGGCGGCGGCAGGCGGCGGAGCGGCTGTCCGCCCAGATCCTGGAGGAGCTGCGGCAGCTGGACATGGGCAGGATCCGGTTCGCCGTGGACATCGCAGAGAAGCCTCTCAGCGCCGATGGCATGGACCAGGTGCGGTTCCTGATGTCCGCCAATGTGGGCGAGGAGCTGCGGCCTATCCACAAGATCGCCTCCGGCGGTGAGCTGGCCCGCATCATGCTGGCCATGAAAAACGTGCTCAGTGAGCAGGATCAGGTGGGCACGCTGGTGTTCGATGAGGTGGATACCGGCGTCAGCGGCCGCGCCGCCCAGAAGGTGGCGGAGAAGATGGCCCGCATCAGCCGCCGCAAGCAGGTGCTGTGCGTCACCCATCTGCCGCAGCTGGCGGCCATGGCGGATACTCATTTCTCCGTGGAGAAGGGGGAGCGGGACGGTCGCACCTACACCGCTGTACAGCGTCTGGATCGGGAACAGCGCCGTCAGGAGCTGGCCCGGCTTACCGGCGGCAGCCACGTGTCCCAGACCATATTGGACGGGGCGGAGGAGCTGCTGGCTGAGGCGGAAAAGTTCCGTGCTTCCATGCGTTGACGGCAATGCACCGGTTTCGGTAAAATGATAGTTGACAAACGGAGAATTTCTGCTAAAATAGTGACAACTTGATAATGCCACAGTGATGAAGGGAAGAAGTAGTACGCTTCTGCGCCTGCAAAGAGAGCCTCCGGACGGTGCGAGGAGGACAGGGCGGAGCCTGTGAATACATCCTGGAGCAGCCTCCTGAAGCCGTTGGGCGCGTAGGGATGTGTCGGGTCCGCCCGTTACAGCGGCAGGGTGTGTCAGCACCCGACGAGGCCATGTCCGTGAGGGCATGGCGAATATGAGGTGGTACCGCGATTCTGATCGCCCTCTGTCAGCAGGCAGGGGGCGTTTTTTCGTCCTTTGCCAGGAAAATGACAACAACATCAACGGAAAGGAAACTGAAAAAATGGGAATTTACGAAGAACTGGTGGCTCGCGGTCTCATCGCGCAGGTCACCAATGAGGAAGAGATCCGCGAGATGATCAACAACGGCAAGGCCACGTTCTACATCGGCTTTGACTGCACGGCGGACTCTCTGACGGCAGGTCATTTCATGGCGCTGACCCTGATGAAGCGTCTGCAGATGGCGGGCAACAAGCCAATCGCCCTCATCGGCGGCGGCACCACCATGATCGGCGACCCCTCTGGCCGTACCGATATGCGGAAGATGCTCACCAAGGAGGATATCGACCACAACGCCGAGTGCTTCAAGCGCCAGATGGAGCGGTTTATCGACTTCGGCGAGGGCAAGGCCATCATGCTCAACAATGCCGACTGGCTGCTGGATCTGAATTATGTGGACCTGCTGCGCGAGGTGGGCGCCTGCTTCTCCGTCAACAACATGCTGCGTGCCGAGTGCTACAAGCAGCGCATGGAGAAGGGACTGAGCTTCCTGGAGTTCAACTACATGATCATGCAGAGCTATGACTTCTACTATATGTTCCAGCACAACGGCTGCAATATGCAGTTCGGCGGCAACGACCAGTGGTCCAATATGCTGGGCGGCACTGAGCTGATCCGCCGCAAGCTGGGCAAAGACGCCCACGCCATGACCATCACCCTGCTGACAGACTCCCAGGGCAACAAGATGGGCAAGACCGCCGGCAACGCCGTGTGGCTGGATCCCAACAAGACCAGCCCCTTCGAGTTCTATCAGTACTGGCGCAACATCGACGACGCCGACGTGCTTAAGTGCATCCGCATGCTGACATTCCTGCCGCTGGAGGAGATCGATAAGATGTCCAACTGGGAGGGCGCGCAGCTCAACGAAGCCAAGGACATCCTGGCCTACGAGCTGACGAAGCTGGTCCACGGCGAGGACGAGGCCGAGAAGGCCCGCGCCGCGTCCAAGGCACTGTTCTCCGGCAGCGGTGACACCGAGCACATGCCCACTACCGAGCTGACCAACGATGACTTCGGCGGCGGCACCATCGATGTGCTGACCCTGCTGGTGAAGTGCGGGCTGGCCGCCTCCAAGGGTGAGGCACGCCGACTGGTGCAGCAGGGCGGCGTGGCAGTCAACGACCAGAAGGTGTCCGCCATCGAGACCACCTTCGGCTGCGAGCAGTTCACCGGCGACGGCGTCATTATCAAGAAGGGCAAAAAGGTATTCCACCGCGCCGTTCTGGTGTGATAGAGCCGGTCATCTGCGCATAAAATGTTACTACCTCAAAGGCTGCGGCTTCGCCGCAGCCTTTGGAGCGTTTCGGGGCGTAAGGCCGCAGAAAGTGGTTGAACGGCGCGAGATTTTATACTATAATAAGATGTTACTATATGAAAGAATGTGTGGTATGCCTATGAAGACCCATGATTTTTATTTTGACCTGCCGCCGGAGCTTATCGCCCAGACACCCATCCCTCAGCGGGACGCCTCACGGCTGCTGGTGCTGGATAAGGAGACCGGTGCCACAGAGCACCGGCACTTCTTCGACCTGCCGGAGTACATGCGGCCCGGCGACTGCCTGATTCTGAACAATTCCCGCGTCCTGCCGGCGCGGCTGCTGGGTCATCGCGTGCCTGGGGGCGGCGTGTGCGAGATATTGCTGCTCATTGACCGCGGCAGCAACGTGTGGGAGTGTCTGGTGCGGCCGGGAAAGAAGCTGCGCACCGGCGCCAAGGTCACCTTCGGCGATGGCGAGCTGACGGCAGAGATCGCGGAGGAGCTGCCGGACGGCAATCGGCTGGTGCGCTTTTCCTACGAGGGCATTTTCCTGGAGGTGCTGGATCGGCTGGGCAAGATGCCGCTGCCGCCCTACATCAAGGAGGAACTGCAGGATAGGGAGCGGTATCAAACCGTCTACTCCAAGGTGAACGGCTCCGCCGCCGCACCTACTGCGGGCCTGCATTTCACACCGGAGCTGCTGGAGCGCGTTCAGCAAATGGGTGTAAAGGTGGGCTACGTTACACTACATGTGGGACTGGGAACCTTCCGCCCTGTGAAGGAGGAGGAGATCACCGACCACGCCATGCACAGCGAATACTGCGTTATCCCGCAGGAGACGGCGGATCTCATCAACGAGACGAAGCGCAGCGGCGGCCGCGTTATCTGCGTGGGCACCACCAGCTGCCGCACCGTGGAGTCTCAGGCGGCGGAGGACGGCACCATGCGGGCCAGCGCCGGCTGGACGGACATCTTCATCTACCCGGGCTACCGCTTTAAGGTGATGGACGCGCTGGTCACCAACTTCCACCTGCCGGAGTCCACCCTCATCATGCTGGTATCTGCGCTGGCGGGACGGGAGCATGTGCTGTCCGCCTACAAGGAGGCCGTGGAGCAGCGTTACCGGTTCTTCTCGTTTGGCGATGCGATGTTTATCCACTAAAGGGGAAAGGAGGACTTCGGGTGCATTTGCCGGATCTCGTTTCTGACCTCGCCGTTATCCTGCTGACCGGCGGTGTCATCACCGTTATCTTCAAAAAGCTGAATCTGCCGCTGGTGCTGGGCTACATACTGGCGGGATTCCTCATCGGCCCCTATATGCCGCTATTCTTCTCGCTGGCTGACATCGAGGCAGTGTCCACATGGAGCGAGATCGGCATCATCATCCTGATGTTCTGCCTGGGACTGGAGTTCAACCTCCACAAGCTGGCCAGCGTGGGCGGCACCGCCATCATCACAGCGCTGGTGGAGGTGGGCGGCATGCTGGCCATGGGCTTCGCCGTGGGACAGCTTATGGGCTGGGGCACCATGGACAGCATCTTCCTGGGCGGCATGCTGTCCATGTCGTCCACCACCATTATCATCAAGGCTTTCGATGAACTGAACGTCCGGAAAACGGACTTCGCCCAGCTGGTGTTCGGCACGCTGGTGATGGAGGATATCGCGGGCATCTTCATGATGATCATCCTGTCCACCATCTCCGTCAGCAAGTCCATCTCCGGCGGCGCACTGGCGCTGCAGCTGGGACTGCTGGTGCTGTATCTGGTGCTGTGGCTGGTGCTGGGCATCTTCCTGCTGCCTACGCTGCTGAACAAGGCGTCCAAGCTGATGAGCGACGAGACGCTGCTTATCGTGTCGCTGGGCATCTGCTTCGGCATGGTGCTTCTGGCGGACGCGCTTGGCTTCTCCTCGGCGCTGGGCGCGTTTCTGGCCGGTTCGCTGCTGGCAGGCACCGTCCACGCCGAGCGGGTGGAACACCTGACCTCCGGCGTTAAAGACCTGTTCGGCGCGGTATTCTTCATCTCTGTGGGTATGATGCTGGATCCCGGCGCCGTGGTAAAGTACATCTGGCCCATCCTGATACTGACCGCGGTGACCATCGTGGGGAAGCTGCTGTTTTCCTCACTGGGCGTGCTGCTGTCGGGCCACACGCTGCGGCAGGCCATCTACTGCGGCTGCTCGCTGGCGCAGATCGGCGAATTCGCGTTCATCATCGCGTCGCTGGGTCTGTCGCTGGGCGTCATCGCGGACTACATCTATCCTATCATCATCTCTGTATCGGTCATCACCACGCTGACCACACCGTTCTTCATCAAGAGCGCCGATCGGATCTGCACCGGTCTTGAAAGGCTGCTGCCGCAGAAGCTGGTGCAGCAGCTGGAGCGCTACACCGATGAGGAGCAGAGCGTCAAGGAGCAGGACAGCGACTGGGCCGTGTTCCTGCGCCGCTATGTGAAAAGAACGGTATTCTATGGCATGCTGATGCTGGGCATCGTGATTCTGGGTGACGCGGTGCTGCTGCCGCTGCTGCGGGAGACCATCCATGTGCCGTGGATCAGCAAGGCCATCACGCTGTGCGCTGTCTATCTGTGCATCGCCATGTTCATCCGGCCCATGCTGGATGCTCATTCGCCGCAGTATACGGTGCTGTGGGCGAAGAAGCGCAGCTTTCGCCTGCCGCTGATCGCTCTCAGCGTCATCCGCGTGCTCGTCATCGTGCTCATCGTGTTTCTGCCTATCCGGACGGTGCTGGGCATCCACAGCCTGTGGCTGCTGCCGCTGCTGGCAGCGGCGGTGCTGGTGGCAGGGCACTTCGGATGGTTCGCGTCGGCCTACCTGTCGGTGGAGACGCGGTTCCTTACCAACTTCAATGAGCGCCTTTTGCAGCAGTACGGCGACAGCGACGATGCCACATGGCTGGACGAGAAGCTGTACGTCACGGAGCTGATCTGCCCATCGGAGGAGGCAGGGAAGGATCTGCGGGCTCTGGGCTGGGGCAGGCGCTATGGCGTGAATATCATCAAGATCGTCCACGGCAAGCGGGAGCTGGACATCCCCTCCGGTGACACGGTGCTCAGCGAGGGAGACCGGCTGGCCGTCCTGGGTGAGCGGGAGAACCTGGTCTCCCTGCGACTGTCCGTAGGGGCGGGGGAGGCGGAGCTGCCCACTCTGCATGCCTATATCAGCGGAGAGAAGGCACTGTATACCTACACGTTGGATGTGGCGAAGAATGATCATCTGGCGGGCTGCACCATCCGCGACAGCGGTTTGCGAGAGAACTATGACTGCATGATCCTGGGGTTACAGCGGAACCTGCTGCCCATTATCGGACCCGACGTGAATTTCGTGATCCAGCGCGGCGACCTGGTATGGCTGCTGGGCTCCCGCCGCATGGCGGAGAAGGCGCTGGATGATATGGAGGAGGCATAAATGTTCAAAGTTATCAAAAAACAGGGCAAGGCGCGGCGGGGCGTGTTCACCTGCGCCCACGGCGGCGAGGTACAGACGCCGGTGTTCATGAATGTGGGTACCCAGGCCGCCATCAAGGGCGGCGTCAGCGCACTGGACCTGAAGGAACAGCTGGGCACACAGATCGAGCTTTCCAACACGTATCACCTGCACCTGCGGCCCGGCGACGACGTGGTGCGCCAGCTGGGCGGCCTGCACAAGTTCATGCGCTGGGACGGCCCTATCCTCACGGACTCCGGTGGTTTCCAGGTGTTCTCATTGGCCGGCCTGCGGAAGATCAGCGAGGAGGGCGTCACCTTTGCCAGTCATCTGGACGGCCGCCGCATTTTCATGGGGCCGGAGGAGAGCATGCGCATCCAGTCCAACCTGGGTTCCGACATTGCCATGGCCTTCGACGAATGCGTGGAGAACCCTGCACCCTACGACTACGCCAAGGCCAGCTGCGAGCGGACGCTGCGCTGGCTGGCGCGGTGCAAAGCGGAGCACGACCGGCTCAACGCGCTGCCGGACACCATCAACCCCCAGCAGATGCTGTTCGGCATCAACCAGGGCGCCACCTACGCGGACCTGCGGACCTGGCACATGCAGGAGATCGCCAAGCTGGACTGCGACGGCTACGCCATCGGCGGCCTGGCGGTAGGGGAGCCCACGGATGTGATGTACGACATCATCGAGAAGGTAGAGCCCTATATGCCGGCGGATAAGCCCCGCTATCTCATGGGCGTGGGTACGCCCAGCAACATCATTGAGGGCGTGGCCCGCGGTGTGGACTTCTTCGACTGTGTGATGCCTGCCCGCAATGCCCGTCATGGCAAGCTGTTCACCTGGAGCGGCACGCTGAACATCAAGAACGCCAAGTACAAACTGGACGAGGGAGCTATCGATCCTGAATGCGACTGCCCCGTGTGTCGGAATTTCAGCCGCGCCTACCTGCGGCACCTGTTCACGGCGGAGGAGATGCTGGCCATGCGCCTGGCGGTGATGCACAATCTGTACTTTTACAACCAGCTGACCCAGCGCATCCGCGACAGTCTGGATCAGGACTGCTTCGAGGAGTTCCGCGGCGCATACAGCAAAAAATTGGCAGAACGTGTGTGAAACCCCTTGCCAAAGAGGACGAGGTTCGGTATAATAGTGCCATTATGTAAAAAAGGAGTAACGTTCCATGTTTGACATCGCATACGCATCGACCACCGGCACCACCGGCGCCGGTACCGGTATGGGTTCCACGATCATGATGATCGTCCTGATGATCGCCATTTTCTACTTCCTGATGATCCGCCCCGAGAACAAGCGGAAAAAGCAGGCCGAGGAGATGCGCAACTCCCTGAAGAAGGGCGACTGGCTGACCACCATCGGCGGCGTGTACGGCCGCGTCGTGAGTATCACGGACCGCACCGTGGTCATCGAGACCAGCGAGGACCGCGTCCGCGTGGAGTTCCTGAAGTCCGCTATCGGCCAGGTCGGCACGCTGGACGAGCAGGCCGCCGCCCAGCAGCGTCCCGCCAAGAAGGACAAGAAGGCCGACAAGGCTGAGGAAAAGACTGTTGAGGCTCCCGCCGAGAAAACCGAGGACAGCGAGAGCAAGTAACTTCCCCGCATAGAATAATACCTCTCCCGAATATGCTGTAAAAAAGCATGTTGGGGGAGGTATTTTTATGTCCGTAAAGAAGCTGCTGGGTGCGGCGGCGTGGAAGGGGTTACTGCTGGCCGTGGTGACGCTGCTGCTCCTGTTGGCTGCGGCGGCTCTGATGCTCCAGCGCGGGCTGGTAGGAGAGAGTGCGGCGTCGGCACTGGTCTGCGCCGCCTATGCCGCCGCCGTGATGATCGGCGGGCGCAGCGCCATCCGCAGCAGCAGCGCTCCGCCGCTGCCCCAGAGCCTGGCGGTGGCGGTGTGCCTGTACGCGGTGGTGTGGCTGGTGGCCATCGGCGGCGAGACAGATTTTGCCGCACACGGCCCGCTGCTGACAGGGGCCATCTTCGGCGGTGCGGTGCTGGCAGGGCTGCCGGGCCGGAAAAAGGGAAAGCGGCAGGCAGGGACCCGTAGAGCAGGGGAGCGGCCGCGCCGCGCCACAGCCCACGGACGGCGGTGACATAAAAAAGAGCATGGTTAAAATAACGAAATTCTTCGTTTCGCCTAAAAAGCCTTGACGGGGAAGGCCGCCCCTGACCGCCTGCGGGCCGTCGGGGGCGGAGCCAATATATTGTGCGCGATTTTTCCGACCCCGACCACATATCGCCGATTGTGCAGGTTCCCGAGATCCTCCGCTCTCCTCGTTTATGTGGTTACATAATTGTGTTTACATAACATTTTGGCATAATTTACAAAAAACGGCTTTTTGCACGAAAGCCCTTGCGGTTTTGTGAGATTTGCCATATATTATTTAGTACATCCGCTCGCGGTCTATTTGTGCGCGCCGGCTCATACGGTAAGACGAGGTGAGCCGATGAAGCTGCGTAAGAATGGGGCGCATCCGGCGGTAAAGTCGGACATGCGTTTTTGGATACTGTGTGTTTGTTTCCTGCTGGGTATGGCGGCGGCGTATCCGGCGCGCCGGAGCATCAGCGCCGACGCGCTGGCGCAGTTGGGCGCCTACGTCCAGGGCTACGCCCAACTGGCGGATGGCCGCTCGCAGCAGCCTGTGTCCGTGCTGTCCGCGGCGGCAGCCTACCTGCGGTATCCGCTGCTGGCGTTTTTGTTCGGGCTCAGTGCCGCCGGCGTGGCTCTGATCCCACTGTTGTGTGCGGCACAGGGTTTTTTTCTGTCCTTTTCCGTGTGTTGCTTCGCTGCAGCGCTGGGACGGGACGGTGTGCTGCTGGCGCTGGCAGCTCTGGGGCTGCGGTGTCTGTTTGTGCTGCCGTGTACGCTGTGCCTGGCCGATGCCGGTTTTGCCCAGGCGTGCCGCGCCATGCCGCGTCTGCGGCCCCGCAGACCGGAGCTGAACTGGCGGATGCTGCTGTTTTGTGTGTTTGTGCTTCTGACCGGTACGGTGGTGGAGTGCGCCATTGTACCAAAATTTTTTGCGCTTATTTTGGCGCGTATCGCCTGAAAAAGGAGAGGGGTGAGGGAATATGACGGACTATATCGCGGCCTACCGCGCCTATCTAAGCGAGGAGAAAAGGGCCTCCGCCAATACCCTCAGCTCCTACATACGCGATCTGACCCAATTCCAGAGCTGGCTCATCACCAACGGTACTGCCGACCTCCGCAAGGTGAAGAAGGAGACCATCAACGAGTACCTGCTCCATATGAACCACAGCGGGAAGTCTCCCGCCACCGTGACCCGCTCTACCGCATCCATCAAGTCCTTCTACAGCTACATGGTGCAGTCCGGCGCAGTTAAGACCAACCCCGCCAAAGCTGTGACAGCCATGAAGGTGGAGCGCAAATATCCGGAGATCCTGACCAACCGCGAGGTGGAGCTGTTCTTAGAACAGCCCAAGTGCGTGGATGAGAAGGGGTTCCGTGACCACGCCATGCTGGAGCTGCTGTACGCCACCGGTATCCGCGTGTCGGAGCTCATCGGTCTGAACGTCGGTGACATCAACCTGTCCGCAGGCTTCATCCGATGCCGGAGCAAGGACAAGGAGCGCATCGTGCCGCTGTATCCTGCCGCCGTCAAGGCGCTGGAGGACTACGTGAAGGATATCCGGCCCCGCATCATCGCCGACGAGAACGAGCAGGCCCTGTTTGTCAACATGAACGGCGAGCGCATGAGCCGTCAGGGCTTTTGGAAGATCATCAAGTACTATCAGGAGAAGGCGGAGATCAACAAGGACATCACGCCCCACACGCTGCGCCACTCCTTCGCGGTACATTTGCTTGAGAACGGCGCAGACCTCCGCTCCATCCAGGAGATGCTGGGGCATGCCGATATCTCCTCCACACAGATCTACACCCATGTCATCAAGAAGCAGTTGAAAGACGTGTACAACAAGGCGCATCCACGCGCCTGAAACACTGCGCCGCACCGACAGACCGCCCTGTGAAAACAGGGCGGTTTTTGTTGCTATTTTGCCGTCGGTTTGCTATAATAGAACTAATGTTTAAGAGGTGGAGGAGCGCCATGCGCATTTTGGGTATCGACCCCGGCGTGGCCATCGTAGGCTTCGGCCTTATCGAGACGGAGCGCAGCGCCGTGCGGATGCTGCAATACGGGGCCATCAACACATCGGCGGGGCTGCCGCTGGCCACGCGGCTGGTACAGATCGAACAGGATCTGACCCAGCTGATCCGGCAGTTCCAGCCGGATGAGATCGCCATCGAGGAACTGTTTTTCAGCAAGAACATCACCACCGGCATCGCCGTGGCCCACGGGCGCGGCGTCATCCTCTGCACGGCGGAGAAGATGGGCGTCCCCATCTACGAGTACACGCCCATGCAGGTAAAGCAGGCGGTGGTGGGCTACGGTCTGGCCGAGAAAAAACAGGTCATGGACATGACGCGGCGCCTGCTGAAGCTGAATGCCGTGCCGCGGCCCGACGATGCAGCGGACGCGCTGGCCATCGCCATCTGCCACGCCCGCAGTGCCACCAGTCTGCTGCGGCGCAAGGATCCCAACGTGAAGGAGACTGTCTGATATGTTCTACTATGTCAACGGCACCGTGGCGGAGATCGAAGCCGGTCTGGCCGTCATCGACTGCAGCGGCGTAGGCTACGCCTGCGCCACCACCAACTATACGCTCTCTCAGCTGAAGAAAGGGGAGCGGGCCAAGCTCTACACCTATCTGAATGCGCGGGAGGACGCCATGGAGATGTTCGGCTTCGCCAGCCAGAGCGAGCTGCGCAGTTTTAAGATGCTCATCGGTGTGTCCGGCGTGGGCCCCAAGGCTGCGCTGTCCATCCTGTCGTCCACGACGCCGCAGCAGCTGTCCATGGCGGTGGTGATGGGTGACGAGAAGGCTCTGACCGCCGCGCCCGGAATCGGTAAGAAAATCGCCCAGCGCATCATTCTGGAGCTGAAGGACAAGCTGATCAAGGAGCAGGGCGGCTTCGAGGCCGGCAGCGGTGCGGCTGTTGCCATGCCCGCTCAGAACAACAAAGCCGGCGAGGCCGCGGCGGCGCTGGCGGTGCTGGGCTACGGCTCTCAGGAGATCGCCGCCGCCCTGAAGGGCATCGACATGGACGCGCTGCCGTTGGAGGAGATCATCCGGCAGTCGCTGAAGAAAATGGTAAAGTAGGGGAGGGCACAGCATGAGCATCGACTTCGGCACAGACATCTACGAGGAGTCTATTGTCGCCAAGACGTTCCTCACTGAGGACACCGGCGAGACATCCCTGCGTCCCCACACACTGGCGGAGTACATCGGGCAGGAGAAGGCCAAGCAGAACCTGTCTATCTTCATTGAAGCCGCCCGCCGCCGCACGGAATCGTTGGATCACGTACTGCTCCACGGCCCCCCGGGCCTGGGAAAAACCACGCTGGCCGGCATCATTGCCCAGGAAATGGGCGTCAATATCCGCATCACCTCCGGCCCTGCCATTGAAAAGCCCGGGGATCTGGCAGCGCTGCTGACGAACCTCAATGAGAACGACATCCTGTTTGTAGACGAGATCCATCGGCTGAATCGGTCGGTGGAGGAGATCCTGTACCCCGCCATGGAGGACTACGCCATCGACATTATCATCGGCAAGGGGCCCTCCGCCAACTCCATCCGGCTGGACCTGCCGCGCTTTACCCTAATCGGCGCCACCACCCGAGCGGGCTCCCTGTCCGCGCCGCTGCGGGACCGCTTCGGCGTCACACTGCGGCTGGAGCTCTATACGCCGGAGGAGCTGGCCACCATCGTGACCCGCAGCGCCGGTATCCTCAATGTGGAGATCGAGCCGGAGGGCGCCATGGAGATCGCCCGCCGCTCCCGCGGCACACCCCGTATCGCCAACCGCATGCTCCGCCGCGTTCGTGACTTCGCCCAGGTGGTAGCTGACGGCGTCATTACACGCAAGGTGGCCGATCAGGCGCTGTTGGCACTGGAGGTGGACTTCCTGGGTCTGGATCAGGTGGACCGCCGTATGCTCCGCGCCATCATTGAAAACTACGGCGGAGGACCGGTGGGCCTGGAGACGCTGGCCGCCACCATCGGAGAGGAATCCGTCACGTTGGAGGATGTCTACGAGCCGTATCTGATGCAGATCGGCTTCCTGACCCGCACGCCCCGGGGACGCTGCGTGACGCGGAAAGCCTACGAGCACCTGCATATCGACCGTCCGGAGCCCGAGCAGCTGTCCCTGTAAACGCCGCGCCGTATGCATCGCATCGCCAAATTGAACAAATCGATAGGGCATAATCACCACGAAGCCCAACGAATTTGAGCTATTTTTGACAAACTTTCCGCAATTACTTGACAAATTATTTTGTGAAAAGGTATAATACACTATGGTAAATGATACATGGGCAGACTACGAACATCTGGCAGCGCTGAGCGACGAGGAATTGTGCGCCTGCGTCAGAGCGGGGAACCGCCTGGCGGAGGAGGTGCTGGCCGCCCGCTATCACCGTCTGGTGCGTAGCTGCGCCCGTCCGTACTTTCTGGCGGGGGGCGACAGCGAAGATCTGCTGCAGGAGGGCATGTTCGGTCTCATCAAGGCCATCCGCGAGTACGAGACGGGGCACGGCGCTTCCTTTTATACCTTTGCCGAAACATGTATCCGCCGCCGGCTCTACTCGGTGTTGAAGTCGGCTGCGTCAGGCAAGCATGCGCCCCTGAACCAAGCGGTCCCCCTTGATCCCTCATTCTTTGACGCGAATCTCTCCTTTGCCAATGCCGATCCGGAGGTGCTCCTGATCGACAGAGAAAAAGCTGCCAGTCTGTTGGAAAACGCCCGCAAGCTGTTGTCCGAATTCGAGGTAAAGATTTTAGGGTATTATTTAGACGGTCTTACGTGCCGCGAGATCGCAGAGACTGTCGGCAAGTCCCCCAAATCGGTGGACAACGCTGTGCAGCGCATACGCCGCAAAATTGCGCGGCAACTTTTATCCGGCGACATCAGCAACGGCTGAGCGCAATATATTTTTCTCAAAGAGAGGGTAAAATCATGTACGAAGACAAGACTTTAGTGTGCAAAGAGTGCGGCAACGAGTTTGTGTTCACCGCCGGTGAGCAGGAGTTCTACGCTGAGCGCGGCTTCCAGAACGAGCCCCAGCGCTGCAAGGCCTGCCGCGACGCTCGCAAGAACGCAGCCCGTGGTCCCCGTGAGTACTTCACCGCTGTCTGTGCCAAGTGCGGTGGTGAGGCCAAGGTGCCCTTCGAGCCCAAGAGCGACCGTCCCGTGTACTGCAGCGCCTGCTTCGCTGAGATGCGTGAGAACGGCTGAGTGATCCTGCACACTATCGTACACGATAACAAAAAAGGATACGTGCTTCGGCACGTATCCTTTTTTCTCCTAAAAATCCTGTTGAAACCCGCAGGATATTGGGGTATACTATACGTAACATCAATTTCGGAGGTTATTCACATGATCGAGATCACGAAAGACACCATTATCGGTGATATTCTGGACGTTGCCCCCCAGACGGCCCCCATTTTCCTGTCCATTGGCATGCACTGCCTGGGCTGCCCCTCCTCCCGTGGTGAGACGGTAGAGGAAGCGTGCGCCGTTCACGGTATCGATGTGGACAAGCTGCTGGCCGTGGTGAACGAGGAAGCTAACAAGCCCATCGCCGAGTAAATCAGACGAGCCGCCACGCATACGGCTGTATGCGTGGCGCTTTCTGCGTTGAGGAGAAATGGATCAGAAGCAATTAGCATTACAGCCACGCCTGTGCCGTCTGGCGCAGCTGGTACCGGACGGTTGTCGCCTGACGGACGTGGGCACGGATCACGGCTACCTGCCTGTGGCGCTGCTGCAGCAGGGGAGGATACTCTCCGCCATCGCCTCCGACATCGGTGCGGAGCCGCTGGAGCACGCCCGCCGCACGGCGCAGCAATACGGTGTAAAGGGCATCGACTTTCGTCTGTGCCCGGGTTTATCCGCCATCGCGCCGGAAGAGACGGATGTCATCGTCATCGCCGGCATGGGAGGCGAGACGATTAGCGCCATCCTGTCCGCAGCGCCATGGACGAGAAACGGCCATATGTTGCTGCTGCAGCCCATGACGAAGGCTGCTGACCTGCGCCATTGGCTGGTTGACAATGGATATACCTTTACAGCGGAATGTCTGGTGGAGGACAAGGGCCGCGTTTATCCCATCCTGACGGTAACGGGCGGCGCGCACCGTTCCCTCACTGAAGCGGAGGCCCTGTGCGGCGTCCTGTTGGAGGGTGACCCACTGTACGGCGCGTATCTGGCAGAGCACGCCGCCAAGCTGCGCCGCTCGGCAGAGGGTCTGCGCCGCGGCAGCGATCCCAAAGGCCCCGCACTGGCGGCACAGGCAGACGCGCTGGCAGCGGAACTGGAAGAAAAGAGGGATGCGATATGACAACGGTACGGCAAGTGGAACAGGCGCTTTACGAATGGGCACCCCGCCAGCTGGCGGCCAGTTGGGACAACGTGGGACATCTGGTGGGTGACCCAGACAGGGGAGTGCACCGCGTCCTGGTATCGCTGGACATCACGGAGCGGGTGGTGCAGGAGGCCATCGCAGGCGGCTTCGACCTCATTGTGTCCCACCATCCGGTGATGAACTGCACATGGCACCCCGTCCAGACACTGCGCACTGACGACCGGCAGGGCCGCATCCTGATGGAGCTGGTGACACATGATATCTCCGCCATCTGTATGCACACCAATTTGGATGCGGCGGAGGGTGGTGTCAACGATATTCTCGCCCAAAAGCTGGGCCTGCGGGACCTGAAACCACTGACAGATGAAAAAATCGGCCGGGTCGGCACGTTAAAATGCGAAATACCCCTTGTGGAGTTCACCCATTTTGTGATAAAATCGTTAGGATGCAATGGTCTGCGCTATACCGACTGCGGCAAACCTGTCCACCGCGTGGCGGTGGGGGGCGGCGCCTGCGGCGACTATATCCCTCAGGCCATTGCCGCCGGCTGCGATACCTTTGTCACGTCCGACCTGCGGTATCACGAGTTTCTGGATAACACGGAGCTGAACCTCATCGACGCGGGGCATTTCCCCACAGAGGACGGGGTCTGCGCCGCCGTGGTGGACTATTTGCAAAAGGTGTTCCCCGCAGCCACCGTTATAAAAACGACCGCGCATCGCAGCGAGGTCATCCAATACTGCATAAAGGAGAAGTAAACTATGTCCGGACATTCCAAGTGGCACAATATCCAAAAGACCAAGGGCGCGGCTGACGCCAAGCGCTCCGCCACCTTTACCAAGATCGCTAAGGAGATCATCGTGGCCGTCAAGCAGGGCGGCAGCGGCGACCCCGCAAACAACTCCCGCCTGGCCACCGTGGTGGCCAAGGCCAAGGCAGCCAATATGCCCAACGACAACATCAAGCGCACCATCGACAAGGCGCTGGGCTCCGGCAACACCGATAACTATGAGTCCGTCACCTACGAAGGCTACGGTCCCTGCGGCGTGGCCGTCATCGTGGAGGCGCTGACCGACAACCGCCAGCGCACCGCGCCGGAGATCCGCCACTACTTTGATAAGTTCGGCAAGGGCATGGGTGCGCAGGGCTGCGTCAGCTGGTCCTTCGACCGCAAGGGTGTCATTGTCATCAGCAACGAGGATGAGGAACTGGACGAGGATACCGTCATGATGGACGCGCTGGATGCCGGCGCCGAGGACATGGAGGCCGATGGCCCTGTGTTTGAGGTCACCACCGACCCTGACAGCTTCAACGACGTGGTCAAGGCGCTGGAGGAGAAGGGTTACACCTTCGAGAGCGCGGAAATCGAGATGGTACCCCAGAACTACATCACCATGACCAGCGAGGACGATGTCCGCAGCATGACCAAACTGCTGGACATGCTGGATGACAATGAGGACGTGCAGAACGTCTGGCATAACTGGCAGCAGGATTGATGGAACTTTTCCTGCGGAAAAGAAGCTGATTTTCAGTGAAACAGCGCGTTTTCGGAACCGATTTTTTCTCGGCTGCGAAATACATCAATTGCGCTGTGATATACATTCCCCTTTGATTGCGACATACCAAAGGAGGAATTGACATGAAAACCAGCGCCGCTATCAGAGAATACTTAATTGAGATTGAGGTTAGGAAGTATACCCCGAAGACCATTCGCGGGTATCGGAATAGCCTCAATCTCTTTTTGCGCTTTTGCGAGCAGGAGGCGCACATCCAAGAGGTAGAGGAAATCAATTTGGCTGTGGTGCGGCAATTCAGCACGTTTATGAGCCAGAAGGGAAGAAAAGGCAGCTACATCAACGGCCTCTTGAAAGTATCGAAGTCGTTTATCCAGTATTGCTATGATGAGGGATACGGATGTGGGTTGTCCCGTCCGCACGTGTTCTGTCCTGCCCACAAAACCCTTCTAATCCCCACCGCCGACGCATAGACATGTGGTAACAGTCAGGATTCGGAGGAAGGCATTATGAATCTATCCACATCCATCTATCAGGATATGGCGGCCCGCACGGGCGGCAGTATCTATATCGGCGTTGTCGGCCCGGTACGCACGGGCAAATCCACGTTCATCAAGCGCTTCATGGAGACCCAGGTCCTGCCCTACATCGACAATGCCTACCGCCGCGACAGGGCGCAGGATGAGCTGCCCCAGAGCGGCTCCGGCCGCACCATCATGACGGCGGAGCCGAAATTCGTGCCGGAGGAGGCCGTCCGCGTCCAACTGGAGGGAGATGCGGCCTTTTCCGTGCGGCTCATCGACTGCGTGGGGTACATGGTCCCCGGGGCTGTGGGCCAGTTCGAGGACCTGTCGCCCCGCATGGTCATGACGCCTTGGTTCGACCACGAGATCCCCATGACCGAGGCCGCGGAGATCGGCACCCGTAAGGTCATCACCGACCATTCTACCGTGGGCGTGGTCATCACCACAGACGGCACCATCACAGATATCCCACGGGAGGACTATCTGGAGGCGGAGGAGCGCGTGATCCGCGAGCTGCAGGAGATCGGCAGGCCCTTTGTGGTGTTGCTGAATTCCGCGGAGCCCCACAGTTCCCGCGCCGCCTCCATTGTGGAGGAGATTGCGGAAAAGTACGGCGTCAACTGCCTGGCGGTGAACTGCCAGACTCTGTCGGAGCAGGAGATACAGGGCCTGCTGCGTGGCCTGCTGTATGAGTTCCCGTTACAGGAGCTGGACGTGTTCCTGCCGTCCTGGGTGGACGCTCTGCCTGGAGACCACCCCATCAAAAGCGGACTCTACCAGAGCGTGGCCGCGGAGACCGCCGAGCTGTGCTGCATCCGGCAGCTGGCGCCGCATCTTGCATCCCTGCAGGCGGCGGAGAACGTGGAGGATGCCGGCATAGAGCAGATCGACCTGGGCCGCGGCGTGGCGCAGGCACGGGTACGGCTGCCCCGCAGCCTGTTCTACCAGACGCTGACGGAGCGTTCCGGTCTGACTGTCAGTGATGACGGCGACCTGATGCAGCTGCTGACGGAGCTGGCCGACGCTAAGCGGCAGTATGACCGAGTGGCTCCCGCACTCACCGCTGCCCGCGAGACAGGCTACGGCGTGGTGCTGCCCTCGGTGGAGGAGCTGGAGTTGGAGGACCCCGAGATCGTCAAGCAGGGGGGACGCTACGGCCTGCGCATGCGGGCCAGCGCTCCGTCCATCCACATGATACGAGCGGACGTGTCTACCACCGTTTCGCCCATCGTGGGCAACGAGAAGCAGTCGGAGGAAATGGTCAACTACCTGCTCCAGCAGTTTGAAGGAGACACGGGCAAGATCTGGCAGTCCAACATCTTCGGCCGCAGCTTCAACGAGATCGCAGGGGAGGACCTGAACGCCAAGCTGAAGCGGATGCCCACCGATGCGCAGAGCAAGCTGCGGGAAGCGCTGGAGCGCATTCTTAACGAGGGAGGCGCGGGCCTGATCTGCATCATCCTGTGACCGGTGATACCGGAAAAGGCGGAGCGTATGCCCCGCCTTTTTCGGTGTCTGCGGGACACGTCTGCATAGTTTGAAATGTATGGAACGTTTGGATTTGAAATTGAACATTTTTTAACTATTTCCTCTGATAATCCTATGAAAATAAAAATTTTTAGCACAAAATTGCAAATTAATAGTGACAAATTCAAAAGGGATGCTATAATGTACTTGGAACAACTACCGCAGTCGCTGCGGAGAAAAGAAGGAAAGGACAGCATCATGGGAATCAAAATCGGTATCAATGGCTTTGGCCGCATCGGCCGTGTCGTCATGCGTATTCTGGCGGAGGACCCCGAGAAATTTGAGGTCTGCGGCATCAACCTGCGCAAAGCGGACATCGACTATATGGTCTATCTGCTGAAGTACGACTCTGTTTTCCGCAACTTCCCCGGCATGATCGAGCACGCCGGCGGCGATCTGGTGGTCAACGGCCGGAAGATCAAGGTGTACAGCGAGTCTGACGCGGCCATGATCAACTGGGCGGACTGCGGTGCGGAGTACATCATCGAGTCCACCGGCGCCAACAACACCACGGAGAAGGCCAGCCGTCACTTCAAGGGCGGCGCCAGGAAGGTCATCCTGACGGCCCCCGCCAAGGACGACGCCACCCCCACCTTTGTTTACGGCGTCAACAGCGACGAGTACCGCTCCGACATGCGGGTCATCTCCAACGCCAGCTGCACCACCAACTGCCTGGCCCCGCTGGCCTACGTTATCCACAAGGAGTTCGGCATCGAGCAGTCCCTGATGTCTACCATCCACGCCTCCACCGCCAAGCAGAAGGCCGTAGACTCCCGCGGCGGCAGCGACTGGCGCACCGGCCGCTCCATCCTTAACAACATCATCCCCACCTCCACCGGCGCCGCCAAGGCTGTGGGCCGCGTGATCCCATCTCTGAAGGGCAAGATGACCGGCATGGCCTTCCGTGTCCCTACGGCGGACGTATCCGTGGTGGATCTGACCGCCCGCCTGGGCCGCACCGTCTCCTACGCCGACATCTGTTACGAGATCCTCCACGCCTCCGAGACATACATGAAGGGCATCATCGGCTACACCCGCGACCAGGTGGTGTCCACCGACCTGATCGGCAATCCCTGCCCCTGCATCTTCGACGAGACAGCGGGCATCATGCTGGACCACGATTTCGTCAAGCTCATCGCCTGGTACGACAACGAGTGGGGTTACAGCAACATGGTCACCCGCATGCTGGAGCACATGTATACTGTGGACGAAGCAGACACCTTCGTGACCCAGGAGTAAGCGCCCCATTTCAACGAAAAAGCTGCCCCCATACAATCGTATGGGGGCAGCTTTTTGCCTGTCGCCGCTTGTAAACCGCACAGCACCGTGGTATGATAGGCAAAAAAGGGAGGAGGATATACCCATGTTGTTAGCCATTGACATCGGCAATTCCAACATTTCCGTGGGTCTGTTCGACAAGGCGCGGGAACTGCGTTTTCTGGCGTCTCTGGACACGGACAGCCGCAAGACGGCGGACCAGATCAGCATCGATCTGATGAACCTGTTCACGCTGTACGGCTGCGATATCCACGACGTCAGCGGCGCCATCTTTGCCAGTGTGGTGCCGCCCATCAACTTCATGATGGAGAAGGCCCTGACCCGCCTGCTGGGCAAGCCCCCCATGATGGTAGGCGCCGGCATCAAAACGGGTCTGAATATCCGCATGGAGTTCAACAGCCAGCAGTTGGGCGCCGACATCGTCTCCAACGCCGTGGCGGCGCTGGAAAAGTATCCTGCGCCCATCATTATGATCGACATGGGTACCGCCACCATCATCTCCTACATCTCCGCCAAGCGCTGCTACGAGGGAGGGCTGATGTTCCCCGGCGTCCGCCTGTCACTGGACGCCCTGTCCGACCACACGGCGCAGCTACCCAATATTTCCCTCCAGCATCCTCGCCACCTTATCGGAAAAAACACGGAGGACTGTATGCGCAGCGGCATTGTCTACGGCACTGCCGGCATGCTGGACGGCATCATCGACCGCATCCGCGACATGCTGGACGGGGAGGAGCCGTCCATCGTAGCCACCGGTCCCAACGCACCGGTGATCGCGCGCTACTGCCGCAACCATGTCACCTACGACAAGTATCTGATGATGGAGGGCCTGCGTATCATCTATGAGAAGAATTGCAAGTAACATTGTCTCAGCCGCCGCATATACTCTGCAAGTCCAAGCCATCGATTCCAATGATAACAGCGGCATCTCCATACCTGAGCACCCATGACGGAAACAACGGCTGGAAAGTATCTCTACTTTCCAGCCGTTGCTGTATAAGGCTCTATTTACTTGGCCAGCACCTTTTTCAGCTTGGCGAAGCGGGGCAGGGAGTCCTGCCGCGGCAGGTTCGGCTCGCCCTGGATCAGCGGCAGCGCGTACTCGATGAACTGATGGTTCACGCCGTTGCCCGCCTCGTTGATCCACTCGCGGGGGATCTTCTTCTCCACATTGGCTACCTCCATCAGGGGGATGAGCTTGGTGCGGCAGGCGTACTTGCCATCCTGCACGCCGCGCTCAAAGCCGATCATACGACCATTGATACCGTTGACGGCGTTCTCCACAGCCACCTTACCGGCCATATAGGACTCCTCGATGTCGGTCTCGCTGGCCAGATGGGCGGCGCAGCGCTGCAGCAGGTTCAGCTCAATGCCGCGGACCTTGGCGCCCGTCTCCTCTTTCAGAACCTGAGACAGAATGGTGGCCAGACCGCCCAGCTGGGCGTGGCCGAAGCCGTCGTTGGCGGCCACCTTGGCCTCGGACACGAAGTCGCCGTTCTCGTAATGGATGCCCTCAGACACGGCCACAATGCAGTTGCCCTTCTCCTGATAAATGCGCTTGACGTCCTCAATAAAATCAGGCATACTGAAATCCGTCTCCGGCAGATAGATCAGGTCGGGACCTGCGCCGTACTCACCGGCCAGCGCGGAGGCCGCCGTCAGCCAGCCGGCGTGACGGCCCATGATCTCCACCACCACGATCATACCGGTGTCGTACACATGGGCGTCCTGATAGACCTCCATGATGGACGTGGCGATATACTTGGCCGCGGAGGCATAGCCGGGGCAGTGGTCGGTGCCGAACAGATCGTTGTCGATGGTCTTGGGCACGCCCATCACGCGGCAGTCGTAGCCCACGGACTGCATATACTGGTTGATCTTGTTGCAGGTATCCATGGAGTCGTTACCGCCGTTATAAAAGAAATAGCGGACATCGTGCTTCTTGAACACCTCCAGGATACGCTTGTAGTCCGTGTCATCCAGCTCGGGATCGGCAATCTTGTACCGGCAGGAGCCCAGAGCAGAGGAGGGGGTGTACTTCAGCAGCCGCAGCTCCTCAGGGTCCTCCTGCCCCATGTCAAACAGCCGGTCGGCCAGCACGCCCTTGATGCCGTGCTCCGCGCCCAGCACCTGGGTGATGGCGCCGGACTTCAGCGCCGTGTCGATGACGCCGTAGGCGCTGGCATTGATGACAGACGTGGGACCGCCGGACTGGCCGATGATACACGCGCCGCGCAATTCTTTCATAGGTCCATACCTCCGAAACATAGGTTGAGATTTGATGATGCTCCGGCCCACGCTTGCGATGCGCCGCCGGTATGCCCTCAAACAGGTATTTTACCATGGAAATTTGGGAATGTAAATGCTTTCGCTCTTGCAAATATGAAAAAATATGATACAATAGGAATGTAACAATCATTCCGTACAAAACAGCAAATTTTTATTGCGGAAAAGGAGATATGATTATGGCACTGGTAACATCCAAGGAAATGTTTGAGAAGGCATATGCCGGCGGCTACGCCATCGGCGCCTTCAACGTCAACAATATGGAGATCGTGCAGGGCATCACCGAGGCCTGCCAGGAGGAGCACGCTCCCGTCATCCTGCAGGTCAGCAAGGGCGCCCGCGCCTACGCCAACCACACCTATCTGGTGAAGCTGGTGGAAGCCGCTGTGGCCTGCTGCCCCGACATCCCCATCGTGCTGCATCTGGACCACGGCCCCGATTTCGAGACCTGCAAGAGCTGCATCGACGGCGGCTTCACCTCTGTGATGATCGACGCCTCCTCCAAGCCCTTCGCCGAGAATATCGAGATCACCCGCAAGGTGGTGGAGTACGCCCATGACCACGGTGTCGTGGTGGAAGCCGAACTGGGTACCCTGGCCGGCATCGAGGACGATGTCAAGGTGGCCTCCCACGAGGCATCCTACACCCATCCTGAGGAGGTGGAGGAGTTCGTCGCCAAGACCGGCTGCGACTCTCTGGCCATCGCCATCGGCACCAGCCACGGCGCCTATAAGTTCAAGCCCGAGCAGTGCACCCGCAACGAGCAGGGCATCCTGGTGCCGCCTCCTCTGCGCTTCGACGTACTGGAGGAGGTCAGCAAGCGTCTGCCCGGCTTCCCCATCGTGCTGCACGGTTCTTCCTCCGTCCCGCAGGACTATGTGAAGATGATCAACGACAACGGCGGCAAGATGCCCAACGCCATCGGCGTGCCGGAGGAGCAGCTGCGCCAGGCCGCCCGCCTGTCCGTCTGCAAGATCAACATCGACTCCGATTTGCGTCTGGCCATGACCGGCACCATCCGTCAGTTCATGACCGAGCATCCCGACAAGTTCGATCCCCGCGAGTACCTGAAGCCCGCCCGCGCCAACATCAAGGAGCTGGTGCGCCACAAGCTGGTGGACGTGCTGGGCTGCGCCGGCAAGGCCTGAGCCTATTTTGCCCGTATTTCCGCGTAAACCGCAAGGCGAACGGCGTGACCCGCAAGGGCCGCGCCGTTCGTTTCTGTTGATTGGGCCGTTTTCCTCTCACTTTGCCAGCAGACACAGCGCCTGCTCCGCATTTCTCCAGAGATCCGGGACGAAGAACGGCGCACCGTTTACCGCGTAACTGCTGTCGAAAATTTTGCGCCGTCCCGCTCACTGTGATAGGTGCGGCAGAACGCGCTGACCAATGCTGTCATACTCATCGCTATATTACCTGCAACAGGAGCAAAATGTTTACAAGACTTGATTTTTTGTCCATTTTGTGGTAATGTGAGCGCAGAAAAAATGGAAATCCGAGGTGATATCTTGCCTGCTGCATTTGTTTCCGACCCCGCCCGGCGCGTGGAAATTGCCCGCACGATCCTTTCACAGCTGCCGGAGTGGTTCGGCATTCCCGCCGCTACGGAGGGGTATATCACTGACGCCGCCCATGAGCCCTGCTTCGTCTGCGAGAAAGACGGCGCACCGGTAGGATTTCTTTGTCTTAAGGAAACGGGGCGCAGCACCGTAGAGCTGGCGGTCATGGGCGTTCTGAAGCCCTGCCACCGCAAGGGGTACGGTCGTGCGCTGATGGACGCCGCCATAGCTTACGCCCGCCAGACAGGATACGAATTCATGCAGGTCAAGACCGTGCAGATGGGGAAGTACGGGGAGTATGACCGCACCAATCGGTTCTATCTCAGCTGCGGCTTCAAGGAGTTTGAGGTTTTTCCCACGCTTTGGGACGAGTGGAACCCCTGCCAGATATACGTCCTTTCTTTGAATCGATAAGCAAAATCCCGCAAGGCAATAAGCCTTGCGGGATTTTTATTGTCATGTATTTTCCCTTTACAGGGTCTCCTTGATTCTTTCCGCGATCTGATCGGCGGTCAGGCCGTACTCCCGCAGTACCTCTGCGGCCTTGCCGGACTGCCCGAACCGGTCGTTGATGCCGATCTTGCGGAACTTGCAGTTGACCTTGCCCATCAGCACATCGGCCACTGCATCGCCCAGACCGCCGATAACACTATGCTCCTCCACTATCACTACGTTGCCGCACTTCTCGGCGTACTCGGTGACGCAAGCTGCATCGATAGGCTTAATGGTGTGGACGTTGATGACGCTGATCTCGACGCCCTCCGCTGCCAGCAGCTTGGCCGCCTCCAGCGCTTCGTTGACCATCAGGCCGCAGGCAAACACCGCTGCGTCCTTGCCCTCGCGCATCACGTTGGCCTTGCCGATCTCAAAGGGATAGTCTTCCTCGAACACCGGCGTAGCCAGTCGGGCCAGCCGCATGTAGGCAGGGCCCTGGAACTCCGCCAGCGCAAAGACAGCCTTGCGGGCCTCCTTGGCATCGGCGGGCACGATGACCGTCATACCCGGCACCAGCCGCATCAGGCCAATGTCCTCCACAGACTGGTGGCTGCCGCCGTCCTCACCCACGGACACACCGGCGTGGGAGCAGCAGATCTTCACGTTGAACTTGGGGTAGGCAATGGAGTTTCGGATCTGCTCGTAGGCACGGCCTGCGCCGAACATGGCGAAGGTGGAGCAGAAGGGGATGAGCCCCATAGTGGACAGGCCCGCGCCGATGTTCATCATGTTGGCCTCAGCGATACCGCAGTCAAAGAAGCGGTCAGGATGGGCCGCCTTGAAATACTTGGTCATGGTGGCGCCGGCCAGATCGGCGTCCAGCACCACTACTTTCTCGTTCTGTTCTCCCAGCTCCACGAGGGCTTTGCCGTAGGCTTCACGGGTTGCAATTTTCTCACTCATGGCTCAGTCCTCCAATTCCTTCAGGGCCTGCTGGCGCTGCTCCTCGTTGGGAGCCTTGCCGTGCCAGCCTACCTGGTTTTCCATAAACGAAATGCCCTTGCCCTTCACCGTATGGGCCAGAATGGCCTTGGGCTTACCAGCCGTCACCGGCGCGCTCAGCGCCGCCTCGATGGCATCCAGATCGTGGCCATCGATCTCATACAGGTCAAAGCCGAAGGCCCGCAGCTTGGCCGCTAGATCACCCAGGCTCATGACCTCGTTGTTGCTGCCGTCGATCTGCAGACCGTTGTTGTCCACCATGACCGTCAGATTGTCCAGCTTGTAGTGAGCGGCGGACATCAGTGCCTCCCAGATCTGGCCCTCCTGGCACTCGCCGTCGCCCAGCATGGCAAAAACCTTGGTATCCTTGCCCTGGAGCTTGGCGCCCAGCGCCATACCCACGGCGATGGAGCAACCCTGACCCAGCGAGCCAGTAGAGGCATCGATGCCGGGCACCTTCTTGCAATCGGGATGGCCCTGCAGGATGCTGTGCAACTGCCGGAAGTTCTTGAACTCATCGCGGCTGAAAAAGCCCTTTTCCGCCAGCACGCCGTAGTAGCAGGGGGCCGCATGGCCCTTGCTCAGCACGAAGCGGTCGCGGTTCTCCGCCTTGGGATTCTGGGGATCGACACGCATATGGTTGTAAAACACGCTGACCATCAGCTCCACCGCAGAGAGGGAGCCGCCGGGGTGGCCGGAACCGGCATTTGCCGTCATGTTGATAATATCCCGACGTACCTGACGGCATACGCGGGAGAGCTCTGCTGTATTCATGGGGGACCTCCATTCCTTAATGTTCCGTATAAGATTACCGCATTTTACCGGAAATGTCAATGAACAGTACGCGCCGCCGCAGCATAGGATGCTATTGGAGGGATGCAGCATGGTATTTCGCCCCTATCGGCGACTCAACGCCGTTTTGTACGCACACCGCTGGGCCTACGGCCGTGACCCACAGTTCTACAATTACGAAGCCATCGGCGGCGACTGCACAAATTTCGCATCGCAGTGCATCTACGCCGGCACCGGCGTCATGAACGAAACACCGCTTTACGGCTGGTACTACATCAACGCCAACAACAAATCTCCGTCCTGGACCGGCGTGGAGTACCTCTACGACTTCCTTACCCGTCCCCGGGCATCGCTGGGCCCCGTGGCGCATGCCACGACCGACCTGCGGGACGCCCAGCTGGGCGATGTGATCCAGCTCCGGTTCAACGGCAGTACTTTCCAGCACTCGCCGGTGGTGGTGCAGTCCAGCGTTGACGGTTCAACGGACAAAATACTGGTAGCCGCCCACAGCGCCGATGCCGATTGGCGTCCACTCAGCAGTTACGAGTATCAGGAGCTACGGATCCTGCACATTCTGGGCTTTTACGATGAATAAAAGGGGAGACGGAGGTTTATTCCTCCGTCTCCTTATCTGTATCTTCAATTTTTCTTTTTATCTTCACGTTTGACAAGGGATTTGCCTTTGCAGCAACGCGCAGGGATTCGTTGTCGATGTGGGTATATATCTCTGTGGTGTTTAGGTGTTCGTGGCCCAGAACTTCCTGCACGGCCTTGACATCCACGCCGTTCTGCAGCATCAGCGTGGCCGCCGTGTGCCGCAGCTTGTGACTGGAATATCGTTCACTGTCCAGCCCCGCGCCAGACAAATGCTTCTTTACCAAGGCGTGGACCGTGGACCGGCTGATGCGCTTGTTCTGGCCGGAGAGGAACAGTGCGTTCCGGTCCTTGCCGCTGACAGGTCGCCGCACCGCCATGTACTGGGCCAGCGCGTCCTTGCAGGCGCCGTTGAGATACACTACCCGCACCTTGCTGCCCTTGCCCAGCACCCGCAGCGCATCGTCCTGGATGTCATTGACATCCAGCCCAGTCAACTCCGAAATACGTAGTCCGCAGTTCAAAAACAACGTCAGAATACAGTAATCCCGCTCTCTGTGTGCCCCATCCACTGACTCCAGTAGGGATAGGCACTCGTTCAGCGTCAGATAGCGGGGGAGGGACTTCATCTGCTTGGGCGTGTCCACGTCCTTGCAGGGATTGTTCTCCAACAGGTGTCGTTTGTTGCAGATATAGTTGAAAAATGAGCGTATCGTGGCCAATTTACGGGCACGGGATGCAGCGCTCAATCCTTTGTCAGAATTTTCACTATTTTGATGCTGCAGCCGATCGCGGCTGAGATATGTGAGGTATCCGTAAATATCCGTCAGCGTGATGGACGCGATAAACGGCAGGTCCACGTCGTGGATGTCGATCTCGTCCAGCCGCTTGTCGGCCAGTGTCGGATTGCGGGTCTGCTTGAGGTAGCGAAAGAAATTCCGCATATCCAGGTAATATTCATCCACGGTATGCTTGGAATGTGCCTTGATGGTCTCGTGGTAGCTGAGAAAATCCAGCAGCAGCTGGGGCGAATCTGTACGATGATCCATAAGAACCTCCAAATATCAAATATGATAGCGGCAGACATTGCGATGTAAATCCCGTGATACCGGCGGCAGCCGAACATCGCTGCGTGCGCTGCAGTGACCTGACTTGATTCCGACAGCACGAATCCATTTTCTAAAAAGGTATCCAACTAAATGTGGGGCTGATCGGTTCTGGTCAATGGGTCTTTGAATCCATCTGCAATCTCAATTTTACCCTCACTGAATTCATCCGCCTCCACTCGATTGAACAAAATTTTTATTTTGTTCAATCTCATGTAGCCAGCCGTTCGGGCTTCCCTTTTGCGTTGCAGGTATGGTAGCAGAGTTTCTGGGTGCTGTCAAGATTGAACAAAATAATTGTTATTGTTCAGTCCGTGCAGCAGCGGTAGTCCTCGTCATGCCGACGTTTACCGGAAAGCTACCGTACAGATAGCCGAGTTCTATTTACCAGCGTGTGTGACTGTCGTTCACACACGCTGGTTTTTCCCGCGCAACTGAACCGTTCTGCATGGCGTCTCTTTTGCGGAATATCTCATGCACTTCTCCCCTCAAATGGTCGTGAGATAGACGAAAGCACCGGTCTTTTCCGAACCGGTGCTTTCTGTCGGTATATCAATGCGAAAGGAATTGCATGACCGAACTGATACGTGCATGGTCAAAACCATGCTCCAAGGGATTATTGATGGTTATCAACCATTTGTGGGACTGCGCGGAAGCCATAAAGCACCTCACAGACTTGTGAATAGATTTAACAAAGTGCTACAAGATACAGAAGTTGCAGGGGGGTAATACTGATTCCCCCTGCCCTATGCGATTTGCACAAGGGATTTTTACATCCGTTGGACAAATCGCACAAAGCAGGGAGAACACGTGGTGCTGACTACAGGCAGTATAACAAACTCGCTGAAAGCTGTCAATATCGTAGAAGAAAATTCATAATTCGGAAATTGAAAGTGTATTTTCAAAAAAGACCCGCAGTCCGCAGGAACCTACGGCGGGGTCGGCCCGGAGACGAGCGCCGCAAAGCGGCGGGGCCTAAAGATAGCACTGGCGAAGCCGTTCCAATGCCCTGCTGTATGAACGCGCAAGCGCGCACGCGGGCGCAGGGCGAACGGCACCGCCAGCGCGATCTTTACCCGCCTGCCTACGAACTGCGGGAAAAAGAAATGTTTTTTTACCATGGGTAAAAACAGCAAAGACCAAACCAGGGGCGGGAAATCATACGAGCCAGCGCCCCAACGCGGCGCAGAGACGCCTTAAAACGACTGCTATGAGGGTCGCTGACGTCTACCGGAAGTGTACCGGACAACTTGACGTCACGGAGCTGCAACAAAACATAATCCATTTTGTTCAATCTCATGTACCCGGTCATTCGGGCTTCCCTTTTGCGTTGCAGGTATGGTAGCAGAGTTTCTGGGTGCTGTCAAGATTGAACAAAATAATTGTTATTGTTCAGTCCGTGCAGCAGCGGTAGTCCTCGTCATGCCGACGTTTACCGGAAAGCTACCGTACAGATAGCCGAGTTCTATTTACCAGCGTGTGTGACTGTCGTTCACACACGCTGGTTTTTCCCGCGCAACTGAACCGTTCTGCATGGCGTCTCTTTTGCGGGAGTCCCCCCTTCATCCAGGCCACTATCGGTTCACCATAAGCAAAGCAAAGGACGGTGCAAACCGTCCTTTGCTTTGCTTATTTCTTCTTTCTTGGCTTCGGCAGCGGCGTAGCGGCCTCGACAGCCCGCAGCACCTGCTCCGTCAGCTCGCAATCCTCCACGTCCAGCATGTAGTGCTCCTTCGCCCCTTCGTAGGGGCAGCCGCAGGGGGCATTGTGCATCAGATCATCTAAAACCGGCAGTTTTTTCACAAAAACCGTGTTATCACACACCAAAAGCACAGGTTTTTCGTTAAAATACACCATGTACTCCCCGAACATTTTCCGGCTGCGCACGACCCCCAGCGGCGGGAGCTGCTCCAGCACGAAGGTCAGATAATCGGCGGATGTCGCCATGTGTTACGCCTTCAGGCAGCGCAGCACAGCCATCAGGATGGAGTAGTACTTGCTGTCCGGCGTATCGGCACGGCTGGTGATGATGACGGGGCAGGACGCGCCGCAGATGGTACTGGCCATGGTCTTGCCCGCAATGTAGCTGCATGCCTTATACAGCACATTGCCAATCTCGATAAACGGCACCAGCAGGATGTCGGCCTGACCGGCCACGGGGTCCTTAATGGCCTTGTGCTTCACGGACTCCATGGAGATAGCGCTGTCCAGTGCCAGCGGGCCGGAGATGACGCAGCCCTCCACGCCCCGCTCCGCGATCTCCCTGGCGGTGACGGTGGACGGCATCTTGTCTGTGACATTCTCCACAGCGGACAGCACGGCCACCTTGGGGCACTCCACGCCCAGCGCGCGGGCCACAGGCAGCGCGTTCTCCACAATGCCGATCTGGGTCTCCACGTCAGGAGCGATGTTGATAGCGGCGTCGGTAATCATGATAAACCGACCCTCGTACTCAAAAATACCGCACTGGCTGACGAGACGGCGGCCGCCCTTAGGAATCAGGCCCGTCTCCTTATTCAGGATAGCCCGCGCAAAGTTGGAGGTCTGGAGTATGCCCTTCATGGGGATGTCGGCCTTGCCCTCCCGCACCAGCTGCACAGCGATTTTGGCGGCCTCCAGCTCCTCGCCATCAAAATCCACGATCTCGTAGTCACTTTCGTTCTCGCCCATGTCGTGCAGCATGGCGATGATCTCGTTCTTCTTGCCCACCAGCGTCCCATCGACCACACCCTTGCGGTGGGCATGGACTACGGCGGACAGCGCCGGTTCGTCATGGGCATTGGCCAGCGCGATGCGCTTCTTCATGTTCCGGCTCAGCACATAGTCTTCCAGTTCCTTAAAGTTTGTCAGCATGATGTTTACCTCCGTGAAATTTGTTCCCATACTTGCTGTGAGCGGTTTTTCAGGGTTATTATACGCTTTCTCCCTGTAAATGACAACACTTTTCTGCCCCCTTCCCTTCCGCCCGACTACAAATTTCTTGCAAACAGCCGTCCTTTGGGGTATACTGATAGAAACTTGTGCAGGAGGTCCTTCTATGTTCTGGGATATTCTTTTTTACGGCATTATCATCATAGGCGCTGCCCTGCTGATCGGCCTAACGGTCTATCGTATCGACTGGGCCCGCCACCCTGAAAAGTACAAGGACCTTGTGGAGGACCCCGAAAAGGCGGCCTACCGCCAGAAGAAGGAGGCAGACAAAAAAGCCGCCGCCAAGAAGGCCAAGGAGAAAGAAAAGGCCCTGAAGCGTCAGAAGCGTGTGGATAAGGTCAACCACTACCGCGCTATCAACGGCAAGCCTCCCATTGGCATGGACGGCAAGCCCAAGGATGCCGGTAAAAAGAAGAAAAAGTAACGCAAAAGCACCGCGGCACTGCCGCGGTGCTTTTTTGCTCTATGATCCCTCTCAGACGTTGTCTCCGCCGCACAGCAGACCGGTGAGTTGGGCGTACAGCCGCTCCGGCTCCCGCTGGAACCGCTGGGCCAGTGCATCGGCCGTAGGCCGGTCCGCCACCATCAGCTGCAGCTCCATCAGCTGATCCACATCGTCCCGCAGCGCCAACGTCACAGTATACGTTCCGTTGGGCCGCTCCGTCACATGGCTCTGTACCTGAGCACGCCGCAGTGCCGCCTTGTTATAGGCAGCGATGTTTCTGTCTGACCGCTGCCGCACGGACAGTGGCAGGCTGGACTCGCAGATCTGGCTGTTCTTCATGCCCTTGTCGGTGATGGCGTACCGTCCCTCCTCTGTCAGGCGAAGGTGCTCCGTCTTCACCAGATCATTGAGACACTCGGCATAGTCGAAATAGTCGATACCATCATCGCACATGGTCAGATCCTGCATGTCCTCCGGTGTCAGCGGTTCCGTCACACGGGCGGCGATATATAAAATGAGGAACTTGATCTCCAGCTTGTCCTGAATGAAGCCGATACCCATAGCGCATCCCTCCCTGTCGCTTTGTTCTATTATACGCAAAAGAGCGAGATTTGTAAAGAGGAGGAGTCGCGCCATAGGCACGGCTCCTCCTCTTTACGCTCAGTGGCAGGCGCAATAGCTGCGGGTGCTGTTGTAGTCGTTGGGTGCATCCACCGTATTGGGCGGGAAGAACTCGTTGACGGGGAACGCCACGCTGCGGAACAGGCCGCAGGGATCCTCCTGCGCGTCGCAGGGGCACTCGGACTGCGGCACGCAGTAGTCATACACGGGGATGAGCAGCTGGGTATCCCGCTCCAGCCGCACCAGTGTGAACTGCCCCAGCGTCACGTAGAACCGGCGGCTGGCACTGTCATCGAACACCAGCTGGCCGCTGAAGCTCTGGGCAATAAAGGACGGGATCTCCATCAGCCTCCCGCAGTCGCAGCTGGGTGTCGGCGGGCAATCCGTTGCCTTGGTGTCCAGCACGATGGGGTCCACCGCCTCTACCACAGCGATGGGCAGATTCGTGCGCATCCGGTTGGGGACGTCCAGCTCGTCAAAGGCCGTGTCGGAGGAGAAGATCTTGGCGTTCCCCTCGCTGCCGAACAGGATGCACCGCTTGTCGAACACGCACAGTCCCTCGGCCTCGGCGCAGCGGGGCGTGCCGGTGCAGACTTGCAGCGTCACGCGGTAGAAAAACCGCATATCGATAGAGTAGAACCCACGGTTAAATGTCACCGGCTCCACATCCGTGTAAATATACAGCAGCTCCGCCGTGCCGCCCTTGATCATCTGAGAGGTGCTCAGCACCTCCTGCGCCGCCGTGGTGGGATAGAACCGCAGATCCTCCACGCAGTCCTTGTCGCGGCAGGAATCAAAGATCTTCCGTGTATGGACGCAAACGGACTCACGCACGCTGCTGAGATCGCAGACGGGGCCCGGCATCAGATTTTCAGGCATTTGAATGACCTCCTAATAAGTACTGAAAGAATGGCTCTTTCAGTACAGTGTATGCCCGAAACGCACAAAGGTGCGGCGCCGCAGCGCCGCACCCGTACTCGTTATTTCTTCCGTACCACCACATTCTCCTGCCCCAGCCACTCTCTGCACTCCTGCAGGAAGGCCGGATGATCCAGGCACGTGGTGCCCAGCATCTTGCCGGTGTCCGCCACGCGGACCTTCAGGGGCGTATCGCCCTCGAACATGGTCATCACCAGACTGATGTGCCGGAACTCACGGCTGTCCATGCTGGGTACCCTCAGATAGATGACGGACCGCTCCTTTGGCGCCGCTGGACGGTGCTCCTCCCCTACGGGGATGCTCTGCTCCAGCGGATAGATGCTGTCGCACATGATCTGGGGCGGCTTCTCGTCCCGCACGGACAGCCTGCCCTTCACCAGCACCGGCGTGTTCACCGCCATGTAGCTGCCGCACTGGTCGATGGTACGGCTGAAGCACAGCAGCTCGATGGCCGCCGTCTCGTCCTCCACCACCACATAGGCCATCAGTGTATTGTTCTTGGTGGTCCTTGTCCGGCTGGAGGTCACGATGCCCGCCACGGTGACGTTCTGCCCGTCGGCGAACCGCACAGGCCCGTCCTCGCTGGCAAAATCGTCCATGATCTCGTGGATAGGCACTGCCCCTCCCCGCTGGGCCGTGGGCCGCCAGTCCGTCATGGGATGGCCGGAGAGATACAGCCCCGTGGTCTCCTTCTCCATATGCATCCGCTCGGTGGCGGAGTACTCAGGGATGTCCGGCAGGTGGATCCTGGCTGCCTCGTGCTCCTGACCAGAGGAGCCACCGAACATATCCAGCTGTCCCTCCACGTTCTGCCGCCGTGTGCTGCCGATGGCGTCCAGCACCGTTTCATACACCGCGATGAGCTGGGACCGCCGGTCCCCGAGGCTGTCGAAGGTGCCGCTGCGGATGAGGTTCTCCACCGCACGCTTGTTCATATCGCCGCAGTCGTATATCCGCTGGCAGAAGTCCTGGAATGACCGGAAAAATCCTCTCTGCTCCCGCTCCCGCACCACGGACTGGATGAAGCCGCGGCCGATATTCTTGATGGCCACCAGACCAAATCGGATGCCCTCCGGCTCCACGGTGAACCGGTCATAGGAACGGTTCACATCCGGCGGCAGCAACGCAATGCCGCACTCACGGCACTCGCCGATATAGCCCGCCACCTTGTCGGAGTTGTCCAGCACGCTGGTGAGCAGCGCCGCCATGTACTCCTTGGTGTAGTGGCACTTGAAATACGCCGTCTGATAGGCCACCACCGCATAGCTGACGGCGTGGGCCTTGTTGAAGGCGTAGTTGGCAAAGTCGAAGATCTCGTCATAGATGGCCTGGGCCGTGGCCTCCTCGATGCCGTTAGCGACGCAGCCTGTAATGCCCCGCTCCTTATCACCGTAGACGAATGCCTGCCGCTCCTTTTCAATCTCCTTGGCCTTCTTCTTGCTGATGGCGCGGCGCACCATATCCGCCTGCCCCAGCGAAAAGCCGCCCAGCTCCTGAAAAATGCGGATGACCTGCTCCTGATACACGATGCACCCGTAGGTCACGGACAGAATAGGGATGAGCTTGGGATGCTTGTACGTCACCAGCTTGGGATCGTGCTTGCAGGCAATAAACCGCGGGATGGACTCCATAGGTCCCGGGCGGTACAGGGCGATGACGGCGGTGATGTCCTCAATGTTCTGGGGCTTCAGCCCCACGCACACGCCGGTCATACCGGTGGACTCGATCTGGAACACGCCGGAGGTCTGCCCGCGGGAGATCATCTCATACGTCTCCGGATCGTCATCGGGGATGTCCGATAGTCTGAAGTCCGGCTTGTAGGCCTGCACCATCTTCACTGCGTCGTCCAGCACCGTCAGATTCCGCAGGCCCAGAAAGTCCATTTTCAGCAGGCCCAGCTCCTCCAGTGTGGTCATAACGTACTGGCACACCACGGCGTCGTCATTCCGTGCCAGCGGCACATACTCGTACACCGGCTGCTTGGTGATGACCACGCCTGCCGCGTGGGTGGAGGCGTGGCGCGGCATGCCCTCCAGTGCCATGGCCGTGTCGATGAGCTTCTTCACCCGCGGATCATCGCGGTACACGTCCGCCAGCTGCTTGCTGAGCTTCAGAGCGTCCTTCAGCGTGATGTGCAGCGCCCCTGGCCCTGCCGGCACCAGCTTGGCCACCACGTCCACCTCGGCGTAGGTCATGTTCAGAGCGCGACCCACATCCCGAATGGCAGCGCGGGCTGCCATAGTGCCGAAGGTGACGATCTGGGCCACGTGGTCATCGCCGTACTTACGGCGCACGTAGTCCACCACCTCACCGCGGCGGGTGTCGCCGAAGTCCATATCGATATCGGGCATGGATACCCGCTCCGGATTCAGAAACCGCTCGAAGTACAGATCGTACTTCATGGGGTCGATGTCCGTGATCTCCAGGCAATAGGACACCATGGACCCTGCGGCGGAGCCGCGCCCAGGTCCTACCGGGATGTCCACGCTCTTGGCATAGCGCACGAAGTCGGACACGATCAGGAAGTAGTCAGTGAACCCCATCTTTTCGATCATGTCCAGCTCGTAGTCCAGCTGCTTGCGGTACTCCGGCCTGTCGCCGTACCGCTTGACGAACCCCTCATCGCACAGCTTCCGCAGATACGCGGGGGAGTCGTAGCCCTCCGGCAGCTGGAATTCCGGCAGGTGGTACTTGCCGAAGGTGAACTCCAGCTGGCACATGTCTGCGATGCGCTGGGTGTTGGCCACTGCGTCGGGGTACCCCGCAAACAGCGCCTCCATCTCCTCCGTGGACCGCAGATAGAAGTTCTGGGGCTCGTAGCGCATCCGGTTCTCGTCATCCACGGTCTTGCCCGTCTGGATGCACAGAAGCACATCGTGGCTCTCAGCGTCCTCCTTCCGGAGATAGTGGGCATCGTTGGTACACACCAGCGGAATGCCCGTCTCGTTGTGGAGCCGCAGCAGCTGCCGGTTCACCTCGGTCTGGTCGGCGATACCGTGGTCCTGCAGCTCCAGATAAAAGCTGTCCTCACCGAAGATGTCCCGCATGGTCAGGGCGTATTCCTTCGCCCCGTCATAGTCACCGTTCAATACTCTGCGGGGGATCTCACCGGCCAGACAAGCCGACAGCGCAATAAGGCCCTCTGCGTGTTCCCGCAGCAGGTCCATGTCGATACGGGGCTTGATGTAAAAGCCTTCGGTGAATGCCTGACTCACCATATAGGACAGATTCCGATAGCCTGTCTCGTTCTTGCACAGCAGCACCAGATGGCGGCTCTCCGCATCGAACTCGTGCTGCTTATCGAAGCGGGTCCGCCGCGCCACATACACCTCGCACCCGATGATGGGATGGATGCCCTCCTTTTTGCAGGCGCGGTAGAAGTCAATGACGCCGTACATCACGCCGTGGTCCGTGATGGCCACCGCGTTCTGCCCCATCTCCTTTACCAACGCCGGCAGATCCCGTATTCGGCACGCGCCGTCCAGCAGGCTGTATTCCGTATGGACATGCAGATGTACAAAGCCCATGTCTCCCCGTCCTTCCGTATCTCTCAGGCTAATTCCTCCAGCATTTCACACAGCAACTCCACGCCGGACACCACCAGCACGCGGCAGTGCTGGGTCACGCCCAGCTCCCGGGCCATGTCCGTGGCATCCAGGTCCTTCTCCGCCAGCAGGTCGCGGCAGTCCAGCTTGTGGAACCGCGCCGTGTAGCGCCGCTGGTACTCCTTTGTCAGCTCCGAGGAGCGCTTCTTCCCTGCCGCGCCGTTTTCCAGCGTGGCCGGGTACACCATGCCCAGCACCACCGCCGCGGCGTTTACCACGCCGCACACGCCGCCGCAGCGGAGCCCGCCGCCGAACCCGCTGGCCAGCGCCATGCTCTGCTCCTCCGAAAAGCCGGTGATGTCCGCGAACGCCAGCAGCACGCTCTGTCCGCAGTTCAGCCCCTTCTCGTGGTACTCCATGGCCCGCAGGCACCGTTCTTTCATTGTCATACCTCGTCTGCCTCCTCCATCAGTTTCCGCAGCCGGTGATTGATGCAGGATTTCGTCACCGGCGGTTCACACCGTTCCGCCAACTGCGCCAGCGAATCCTCCGGATAGTCCAGCCGCAGCTGCGCCGTCTGCTGCAATTTCTCCGGCAGCCGCTCCCACCGCGCACTGTCCCGCAGCTTGGCGATGGCGGCGGTTTGCTCCTGGGCCGCGTCCAGCGTCTTATTGACGTTGGCCATGTCGCAGTTCATGGCCCGATTGGCCCCGTTCCGTATCTCCTTGTCCACCTTGGCGGTCATGATGTCCATGGCCGCCGCCGGTGCGCCGATCTTCGTCAGCAGATCCTCGATGTGCTCCGATTGCTTGAAATAGATGAGCGCATCCGCCCCCCGCTGCACGGAGCGGGGCAGGAATCCCATCTCCTCCAGCAGTGTGGACACCTCGCGGCTGGCCTGCTGATGACTGGTGGCCAGTTCCATGTGGTACCGCTTCTCCGGATCTGTAACGCTGCCGCCGGCCAGAAACGCGCCCCGCAGGAACGCCGTCCGGCAGCAGTCCTCCTCCAACAGCCCGAAGTTTACGTGCAGCGCCATGATCTGCTGGGGATCGTACCCCAGCGTGTTGATGACCCTCGCCAGCTTCTCCCGATCCGTGATGCGGAAGATGAGCTTGCCCCGTCCGTCGCCCTCCGGCGTCTGGTCGAACCGCAGTGAAAACGCCTTGTGAAACAGCTTGGGAAGCCGCGCGGCAAACTCCGGATTTTCCGTGATGATCCGTACCTCCGACGGCGTGAATGTGTTGCAGTATAGCAGCACGCCGTAGGCCTCCGCCCGAGCGCAGCATTGCCTGGACAACTGGACGCGGCACATCTCATTTTTCGCCTTGAACGCAAATGACTGCATCAGTCCGCCTCCCTCTCACCGTGAAATATCCCGATGGCTTTCGGACACGGGGAAGCCCTGCTCCCCGATGAATGTGGCCAGATGATGGGCCACCGCCGTCGAGCGATGCCGCCCACCGGTGCAGCCCACGGCGATGACCAGCTCCGTCCGTCCCTCCTGCCGGTACTGGGGCAGCAGAAACGCCAGCAGCGGCTCCAGCCGCTCCAGAAACCGTCCTGCCGCCTCGGATGAAAACACATACTCTCGCACCGGCTCGTCCAGCCCCGTCAGAGGCTTCAACTCCGGTACATAATAAGGATTGGGCAAAAACCGCACGTCGAACACCAGATCCGCCTCCATGGGCAGCCCATTCTTGAACCCAAAGGACATGACGCTGACGTTCAGCGGCTGCCGCGTACCCACGCCGCCGAACAGGTTCAAAAGCTCGCTGCGCAGCTTGGCGGTGGAGAACGCTGTGGTGTCCAGCACGAAGTCCGCTCTGGCCCGTACCGGATCCAGCAGCTCCCGCTCCCGCTTCACGGCCTCCTCGATGGAGCCGCCCTCGGTACACAGCGGATGGGTCCGCCGCGTCTCCTTGTAGCGGCTGATAATGACCCGGGTGTCCGCCTCTAAAAACAGCATCCGGCACCGCACGTTGTCCCGCCGCCGCAGCTTGTCCTGCACGTCGATGAGCCGCTGGAACGGCTCCCCCGCGCGGACATCGTACACCAGCGCCACACGGTCATACCGCCCGCCGGAGGCGGTGCAGAAGTTGGCGAACTTCAACATCATCTCCGCCGGCAGGTTGTCCACGATATAGTAGCCGATGTCCTCTAAAAAGGCAGCGGTGCGGGACTTCCCGCTGCCGGAAAGTCCCGAAATGATGAGTATCTCCACGTTTCGCTCCTCAGTGTATCATCTTGATCTCCGGCTCCAGCCGGACGCCCTTTTCCTCCCATACGCGCCGCTGGATCACCGCCATCAGCGCCGTCACGTCGGCGCAGGTGGCGCCGCCGCGGTTGATAACAAAACCCGCGTGTTTCTCTGACACCTGAGCTCCACCCACGGTCATGCCCTTCAGCCCGCACTGGTCGATGAGTGCCGCGGCGAAATAGCCCTCCGGCCGCTTGAATGTACTGCCCGCACTTGGATATTCCAATGGCTGTGAAGTCTTTCTCCTTGTCATCAATTCTTCCATTTTCTGCCGTATCTCCTCCGGCCTTCCCGCCGTCAGTTGAAACACGACCCGGAGTACCACTGCCTCCGGCCGGTCTGTCAGCAGGCTGTGACGGTAGGAGAACCGCAGCTCCTCCCCTCTCAGCGTCCGGACGCCATCATCGGGAAACAGTACCGTGGCGCTGTGCACCACCTGCTGCATCTCCCCGCCGTAGGCCCCTGCGTTCATACACACCGCGCCGCCCACGCTGCCCGGGATGCCGTGGGCAAATTCCAGCCCCGTCAGTCCCTGCTTCTGGGCGAACACCGCCGCCCGGGCCAGGGGCACACCGGCCTCCGCCGTCACGCGGCCCTCCGCGTCCAGCACCACACAGGACATATCCCGCGTGTTCACCACCAGCCGGTCCACACCCTCGTCGGGAAACAGCAGGTTCGTGCCGTTGCCGATGACCAGTGGTCTGGCCCCACAGCCCCGCGCGGCCTCAATGAGCAACACCATCTGGCTGCCGTCCTTGGGGAACGCCATGCGCCGCGCCGGTCCGCCGATGCGGAACGACGTGTACTTCGCCAGCGCCGCATCGTGCTCATATATCATGTCCGGCAGATAGTCCGCCGTCCATCGGTCCAATTCCTCATACCAGCTCATAAACCCTCCTGAAACGGCATCAGATCCGCTTGTTCTTGCCCAGCAGCGCCGCGCCGATGATACCAGCCTGGTTGCCCAGCTCCGCCTTGACGATGCGGGTGCGCCGGTTCTTTCCACAGGGGATGCTCTCCCGCTCCACGCACCGCTGCACCGGCAGCAGCAGCTGTTCGTCTGCCTCATTGCTGACACCGCCGCCGATAGCCAGCGTATCCGGCTGGAACACGTTGACCATGTTGACGATGCCGCAGGACAGATAGCTCACGTATTCCTCGCAGATGCGCTGGCCCACGGGATCACCCTGCCGCGCCGCGATAAATGCGGACTGGCCGGACACGCGGCCGTCGTTCTCCGCCACCACCTGCGCAAGGATGCTGTCCGGATGGGCCGCCAACGCCTCTGCCGTCATCCGCTTCAGCGCCGTGGCGGAGGCGTACTGCTCCCAGCAGCCGCGGCGGCCGCAGGGGCACGGCAGACCGTCCTTGATGATGACGGTGTGGCCCACCTCGCCGGCCATGCCATTGGCGCCGTGGTACACCTTGCCGTTGTGGATGATGCCCGCGCCTACGCCGGTGCCCAGCGTGATGGTCACGAAGCGCTTGCTGTCCCGTCCTGCGCCCACGTAGTATTCCGCCAGCGCCGCGCAGTTGGCATCGTTCTCAATATACAGCGGGATGGACAGATAGTGGTGGAACAGCTTCCGCAGCGGCACGTTCCGCAGCGGCAGGTTGCAGGTGTAGCCGATGGAGCCGGACCGGATCTCCACGGTCCCGGGCACGCCCACGCCCACCGATGCGATGTCGTCCAGCGGCACGCCTGCGGACTTGGCCAGCTCCTGCGTCATGGCCACAATGGTCCACGCCAGCGACTGCTGGTCGGTGACGGATGCCACCTTCATTTTCTGCACAGCCAGCAGCTGGCCGTTCTCATCCGCCAGCCCCGCCTTCAGGTTGGTGCCGCCGATGTCTACGCCCACATACTTCATCGTTCCGTCTGCTTCTCCTTCATCATCTCGTCCACCTTGCTGTCAAACTGCGTCACAAAATCTCTCGCCGCGTTGTAGCCGTACTTCATCTGCCGGTTTTTCATGGTGGCGATCTCCACGATACCCGCCAGGTTCCGCCCAGGCCGCACAGGGATGGTGACGATGGGCAGCTCCACGCCCAGTATCTCGTATTTCTCCTCACCAAGGCCCAATCGGTCGTAGAACTTGCCGTCTATCCACTGCTCCAGCTGGATGACCAGGTCGATCTCTGTATCGAACTGCACAGCGCCCATGCCAAACAGCTGCTGCACGTCGATGACACCCACGCCGCGTATTTCAATGTAGTGACGGATGATCTCCGGCGCCGTGCCAAACAGGCTGTTGGAGATACGCCGGATCTCCACAGCGTCATCGGCCACCAGCCGGTGTCCGCGCTTCAGGAGCTCGATGGCCGTCTCACTCTTGCCGATGCCGGAGTCGCCCAAAATCAGCACGCCCTGGCCGTAGATGTTCATCAGCACACCGTGCCGTGCGATTTGAGGCGCCATGGCTCGGTTCAGATAGTCGATAAGCTTGCTGGTCACGTCCACGGTGGACTCCGCGGACCGCAGCAGCGTGCGGTCATGCTTCTCTGCCATCTGCACCAGCTCCGTCGGGACGTCCATTTCCCTCGCCACGATGAGGGCAGGGAACGGATAGCTCAGCAGCTTATTGAACACCCGCATCCGCTCCGTCTCCGTCATGCGGTCCAGAAAGCGCATTTCACCGCGTCCAAGGATCTGCAGGCGCTTATCGTCAAAATAGTCGTAAAACCCCACCAGCTGCAGGGCCGGACGGTTCACGTCCGAGATGGTCACAACGGTGTTGTCGAAGTCGCGCCCCTTGTGAAGGATCTCCATGCTGAAGATCTCCACCATTTTTTTCAGGCTGGCCGGCGTCCGTCTGACTTTTTCCATACAGGTCCCTCCCACAGCCGCCGCCGTCAAACGCGGCAAATGCGGCAAATAGTTACCTTATATTATATCTTGTATCCCCCTGTTTCGCAACACTTTCGCTTCTCAAAAAAATTTCGTTTTTTTGTCAAATAGTGCTTGCAATCTGCGGCGTTATCTGTTATTATATCAACTGCTTGCGATGCAAGCGACCGTATGTTACAACAGCAAGGAGGTGCAACGGATGGCTAAGTGCGAATTTTGCGACAAGGGCGTGACCTTCGGTATCAAGGTCTCTCACTCCCACCGGCGTTCCAATCGTCCCTGGAAGCCCAATGTCAAGCGCGTGAAGGCAGTGATCAACGGCACGCCTCGCCATGTATATGTTTGTACCCGGTGCCTGCGTTCCGGCAAAGTTACCCGCGCGATCTGAGTTGATCGTCGCCTGAACTGTACAGACAAAACGCCCTGCGGAATCCTCCGCAGGGCGTTCTTCTTTATAGCGCAAATATTACATGAAAGGCACAGAACCGTGACGGCGGTTCTGTGCCTTTCATGTTTACGCCAATGTAAATTGATAGGTGACAGAGTTCTGCCACTTTTCGTCATTTGTCAGGTCCGCACCGATCAACGTGCCGCCCATCCGCTCATAGAATGCACGGGCATTCACGTTCTCAGGAACACAATAGCAGATGAAGGACGCGGCATCACACTCTCTGCAAAAGGCCTTTACATGCTCAACTGCCGCTCGGCCGACACCCTGCCTCTGATATTCGGAGACGATATACAGGGACTGCAAGGTAATCACATTGGCCTGATGTATCGTCAGATAGCCAATATTCTGACCATCTTTTTGGATCAAATACACAGAATATGCCGGATCATTGATCCTTGACAGCTCTTTTTCCTCGTGCCATGCCCAGTCAAAGTCATCTATTATATGATCCGGATAAATTCCCCTGTACGTGGTGCTCCAGATTTTATGCCGCAGGCCAATGATGGCCAGCGCGTCATCTTTGCCCGCCTCAACAAACATTCTATTGTCCGCCATATCACAGCTCGGGGTCCCAGCTGCGGCGCTCTCCGCGATTTCCATTTTCTGCCCCTTCGGATGTCTCCGCCTGGTAGGACACCGCCGTCCCCTGCCGCTCAAAGGAAAGGTAGCGGGTACCCTGAAATGTCAGCAGGCCGGTGTCCCCCTCCGTCAGCAGGCCATATTCCCGCCCGGGGAGCCGCAGCTCCAGCCGGTCGCCGCCATCGAACTGAAACGTCACATAGTAGGTGGTGGAGCGCGTTGTATGCCCCGCGCCGTTACCGTGATGGTGGTGGACGCTGACGTTCTCCCGCTTGGCCACCACCGCCGCGTTCACTGTCAGGCGGGGCGAACGGTTATTTTTGCCCCACTGGGCGATACCCTTGCCCGCGTTGATGAGGAACACCAGGAAAATGCCAAAAAAAGCGATAAAAAACAGGAGCTGAAATATTTGAAAACCGCCAAACCCCATACCGTAACCGTCGAAACCGAACATCGCTGCGTCTCCTTTCTTTTCACTGCGGAAAACATATCATTTTTTCTGCTGCCTATCCAGCATCCACAGGTTTACACGGTGAAATGTCCGAAAATATCCGTGCAACCTGCGGTTTACAGTGCCGTTATCCTTTGCTGAGATGGCCCATGGCGGCCCGCAGCATCAGCTTTTTCGTGCCCACCGTGTCGAAGGCCACCTCAATAAGGGCGTCGTTGCCCATGACGCGGACGGACAGCACCATGCCCTGCCCGAAGGCATCGTGGCGCACGCTCTCGCCCGGTGCCAGCTGCATCAGGCCGCCGGAGGGTACCCTGCGGCCTGCATCGGACGATGACCGGAGCGGTGCTCTCTGCGGGCCAGATGTCTCGTGCGCCATTGTACTCTGTGTGCCGTATGCGGCGCTATGACTGCTGTAGCTGCCGTACTTTTCGCCATAGCTATCGTATCCGGCGTACCGGCTGCTCCGGCTGTCTCCGGCGCCGTCGCCCCAGCCGACGCTGTCCCAGTTGCTCTCTGTGCTGCGTGGCTGCGGCTTGCTGAGCCACTCCATGTTCTCCTCAGGGATCTCCTTCAAAAAGCGGGAGGGCATGGCCGGTGCGGTGCGGCCGAACAGCATACGCTGCCGCGCGTTGGTCAGTACCAGCGTCTCCTTGGCGCGGGTCATGGCCACGTAGCACAGACGCCGCTCCTCCTCCATCTCCTCCGCATCGCCCATGGCGCGATTTCCCGGAAAAAGGCCGTCTTCCATGCCCACCACGTAGACGTGAGGGAACTCCAGCCCTTTTGCAGCGTGCATGGTCATCATGGTCACGCAGTTGTCGCTGTCGGACTGGCTGTCCAGATCCGTATACAGCGCCACTTCGTCCAGAAAGCCGGACAGCGACGGCTCACCTTCGACGTTTTCCAGATAACCCTGAATGCTGGATTTCAGCTCTTCCACGTTTTCCAGGCGTCCGCGGCTCTCCATATCGTTCTTTTCCCGCAGTGCCGCAGTATAGCCGCTCTTGTCGCAGACCATATCATACAGTTCGATGAGGTCACAGCCCTCCACCTGCCTGCGTATAGATTCAATAAGTTCTGTAAAGGCGATAAGCTTGCCAGCTACATTCTTCAATTCAGGATAATCCGCCGCCTGCCGGAACACTTGATAGAGCGTGGTCTCCTGCTCTGTGGCGATAATTTGGGCCTTGTCGACGGTGGCCTGTCCGATCTTGCGGGAGGGCACGTTGACAATGCGGCGGAGCCTCAGATCGTCGGCGGGATTGTTGATGACGCATAGGTATGCCAGCATGTCCTTGATCTCTGCGCGGTCAAAGAACTTCATACCGCCGTAAATTTTGTAAGGTACGCCGTTGCGCTTGAACGCATATTCCAGCGCGTTGGACTGGGCGTTCATACGGTACAGCACGGCGTGATCTTTCCAATTGCCGCCGCGGCGGTAGTCCGTCATCACCTGACCCACCACGTAATTGGCCTCGTCACTCTCGTTGAAGGCGGTCTTGATGATCACCTTTTCGCCGTCTCCATTCTCCGTCCACAGCGTCTTGCCCTTGCGGCCCTCGTTGTGGCGGATGACAGCGTTGGCCGCGTCCAGAATGTTCTGGGTAGAGCGGTAGTTCTGCTCCAGACGGATAGTGCGGGCGCCGCGGTACTCCTTCTCGAAGCTGAGGATGTTGCTGATGTCCGCGCCGCGGAAGCGGTAGATGCTCTGGTCATCGTCTCCCACCACGCAGATGTTGCGCCAGCCGCCTGCCAGCAGGCTCACCAGCAGGTATTGCAGGTGGTTGGTGTCCTGATACTCATCGATGAGGATGTAGCGGAACTTCCGCTGGTAGCGCTCCAGCACGTCGGGGCAGCTCTCCAGCAGCCGGACGGTGTGCAGAATGATGTCATCGAAGTCCAGCGCATTGGCCTCGCGCAGCTTTTTGCTGTAAAGCGCATATACTTTACCTATCCTGATACGGCGCCAGTCGTTAACGCCCTCCCAGTAGTGGATGAACTCCTCCGGCGACTGCATGCTGTCCTTGGCCTGTGAGATGACGCTGAGGATCTCTCTCGGCGGGAAGGACTTCTCCTCCAATGACAGTTCCTTCAGCACATCCTTGATAACGCGCTTGCTGTCGTCCGAATCATAGATGGTAAAGCTGCGGTCGAAGCCGATACGGTCGATGTCGCGGCGCAGAATACGGACGCAGGCCGAGTGGAACGTGGACGCCCAGACATCCCGTGCCTGCTCCTCCCCCAGCATGCGCCCCAGCCTCTCCTTCAGCTCGTTGGCGGCCTTGTTTGTGAAGGTGATGGCCAGGACCTCCCATGGGCTGGCAGGCTCCACAGCACAGAGGTACTGCATCAGTGGGCGCTGCTCCTCTCGTTCCGCTGCGGGAGCTGTGACGTACCCCTCCAGGAATGTCACGGTGTCCTCGTCCACCGGTACAGGGATATCCTCACAGTCGCTGCCCCGCCCGTAGCGCAGCAGGTTGGCCACGCGGTTGATAAGCACCGTAGTCTTACCGGAGCCGGCGCCGGCCAGCAGCAGCAGTGGTCCCTCCGTTGTCAGCACGCCCTCCTGCTGGCGGGGGTTCAGCTTTTGAAAATCAGCGGTGATGGCAGCGCGCCGCGCCGTTATGAATCGTCTTTCCAGGTTCGTCATGTAGCAGCCTCGCTTTTCTCTTTCTTGCTCCTTATTTTAATACATGCGGCCACTCCGGTCAACTGTCTGCGCAAATTTTGTAGAATTTTTGTTCGATTTTACTTGACAAGAACGATTGTTCGATTTATAATGCGAAATAGAACATGAGTTTGATACGGAGGTAACTGCCATGACTACCATCGGACTGCTGATTACCCTGCTGGGCGCTGGCTCCATAGCCGCTAACGTGATGCGGCTCATCGACCATATCGATCAGCCCGCTCCCCGTCATCGCCGCCGCGCGGCGTAACGTGAGATGGACGTTCTGGAGAAACTGTCCATCCTGACGGACGCGGCCAAATACGATGCGGCCTGCACCTCCAGCGGTGTGCGGCGCGGCTCCAGGCCCGGGATGATCGGCAACACATCCTCCTCCATCGCCGGATGCTGCCACAGTTTTTCCGCCGACGGGCGCTGCATCACGCTGCTGAAGGTGCTGATGACCAACGTGTGTACCTTCGACTGCCGCTACTGCGTTAACCGGCGCAGCAACGATACGCGGCGAGCCGCGTTTACGCCGCGGGAGCTGGCGGAGCTGACCATCGGCTTCTACCGGCGGAACTATATTGAGGGACTGTTTCTCTCCAGCGGCGTGCTGCGCAGCCCCGACTACACCACCGAACAGATGATCTGTGCGCTGCGTATCCTGCGGCAGGAGTACCGGTTCAATGGGTATATCCACGCCAAGGCCATCCCCGGGACGTCGCCGGAGCTGGTACAGCAGTTGGGACTTCTGGCGGACCGGCTCAGCGTCAACATCGAGCTGCCGTCCCAGAGCGGTCTGCAGTCACTGGCACCGGACAAGACCAAGGACGCCATCCTGCGGCCTATGGGGCAGATACGGGACGGCGTAGCCCAGAGCAAGGCGGAACTGGTGAAATACAAGCACGCGCCTGCGTTCGCTCCCGCAGGACAGAGTACCCAGCTTATTGTGGGTGCCACCAGCGACAATGACCGGCACATCCTGCAGTTGACAGAGTCACTGTATCAGAAGTACCGGCTAAAACGGGTGTTCTACTCAGCGTATGTGCCAGTGGTAGAGAACAGCCTGCTGCCGGCACTGGACACCAAGCCACCCCTTCTGCGGGAGCACCGGCTATACCAAGCGGACTGGCTGCTGCGGTTCTACGGTTTCCGGGCGGAGGAGCTGCTGGACGAGGCGCACCCTGATTTCGACCAGCGGCTGGATCCCAAGTCCAGCTGGGCGGTGGCTCATCTGGATCAGTTCCCCGTAGAGATCATGCGTGCCGATCTGGAGACGCTGCTGCGGGTGCCGGGGATCGGACCGGTCAGTGCGCGGCGCATCCTGTCAGCGCGGCGGCAGAGCCATCTGCGGTTTGAGGACCTGAAAAAGCTGGGTGTCGTGGTGAAGCGGGCACAGTTTTTCATTACCTGCGGCGGCAGGATGCGGCAGGGGCTGCGCTTCTCCCCCGCTACGCTGGCAGCGCAGTTAGAACAGATGGAGCGTGGGCTGCTGCCGGAAAGCGGCATGGAGCAGCTGTCGCTTTTCGACCATGTGGGGTGAGTGTATTGCGAGACGTGCTTTATCAGTACGACGGGACATTTGACGGGTTTCTGTGCTGTATCCACGACAGTTATCTGTATAAGGAGATCCCCGTCGGCTTTTCCTCCGACGGGGATTTTTTGTCATTATATGAGGTGCGGATCGTGCCGACCCAGGCGGCGCACAGCCAGCGGGTCTACCGTGGGCTGGCCGCCCGCTCGAACAAGGCAGCCAAGGCCGTGTACCGTGGGTTTCTGACCTGTATGGAAGACAGGGAGCTGCGGCTTTACGCCTTCGTGCGGAAGGTGTTTCGGGAGGGAGACAGGTTCATGCAGAATCTGTCCGATCCGGTGTTCTATCCGCTGCACAAGGCCCTCCGGCACATGAGCGGCGAGTTAGAAAAGCTCCGTGGATTCGTGCGGTTTTCAGATTACAACGGTGTGCTGGGGGCGGTGATCGAACCGGAAAATCAAGTGCTTCCCATGCTGCGCCGCCACTTCTGCGACCGGTACAGCAACGAGGCATTCTTCATCTTCGATCGCACCCACCGCGAGATCCTTCTGTACGCCAGAGGCATTTCCCGCATCCAGCCGCTGGAGCGGCTGGATCTGGCGGCACCGGACGCTGAGGAGGTACAGTACCGGCGGCTCTGGAAAGCGTTTTTCGAGACGGTGACCATCCGCGAGCGGGAGAACCCACGATGTCAGAACACCTTCCTGCCCAAACGGTACCGCGGCGTGATGACCGAATTTTTACCGCTGGATGGCGGTGTGGTGCCGGCCGAACCATCGTGGCCGCAGCTGCGGCCGTGACGGCGCAGCCGGCAGCAGTATGAGAGGTGTCGGCAAGAATTGGACATAGACAGGGCATGCAGGACAACCGCTTCGAGCAGGGGCACCGGTAAAAATCAGAGGGCACGGAGAAACGATGGGGGTGCTTTGTGACATTGGCGTGGGGATGTATGGGGGATGCAGAACCGAGGGCACAGGGCACGGATGCGCGACGCTGGAACGTGCGGGGGGGCACGGCAGGCGTGGACGCGGGGTTTGGGGGACGATTCTCCAACGAGAGCTGCCGCATAACAGCGGCTCAGTCATCCAGCAGTTCTCGTAGCCGTTTGAGACTGCGGCGTTCCATGCGGGAGACCTGTACCTGCGAGACATGAAGCAGGCGGGCCGTCTGCTCCTGAGTCAGCCCCTTGAAGAACCGCAGGAGGATGGCCTTGCGCTCCTGTTCCGGCAGCTGGTCGATGGCTTCGCGAAGGGCAATGCGCTCCACCATGCCTGTCTCCGGCTCCTCGGTACCCAACACGGATTCCAGTGTCATACCCTCCACCGTCTCCTGCTGCAAGGATTCCGGCGGCACCACAGCCAATTCGATGCTGGCGATCTCCTCTACGGTGAGCCCCGTCTCCTCCGCCAGCTCGGACAGCTTGGGCGCGCAGCTCAGCCGGTTTTGCAGGCGCTCCCGCGCGGCCCAGAGCATCTGCCCCTTTTCCCGTAGGGTGCGGCCCACTTTGATGGGGCCGTCATCCCGCAGGAAACGACGTATTTCTCCGGCGATCTTGGGGACTGCATAGGTGGAAAACTGCGTTCCATATGTGAGGTCAAATCCCTTTACAGCTTTGATAAATCCAATGCATCCCAGCTGGTAGAGGTCGTCCATCTCTACACCGCAATGGTGATATCGCTTCACGATGGACCAGATGAGCCCTGCATTCTCTGTGAGCATCTGGCGGCACGCCTCGTCATCGCCCTGCTGCGCACGCTCCAGTAGTGCCAAGCGTTCCTCAGTCATCGGGTGACCAAACGGGGCATAATACGCTTGCGCATCTGGACCGTAGTGCCTTTGCCCTGCATTGAGCGGACAGTGAGCTTGTCCATAAAACTCTCCATGATGGTGAAGCCCATGCCGCTGCGCTCGCTGCCGCCGGTGGTAAACAGCGGACGGCGGGCCTCCTCCACGTCGGTGATACCTCGGCCCCAGTCGCGGACGGTGATCTCCAGGACGCCGTCCTTCAGTAGCTTCATTTTCATGACGATCCGCCCCAGCGCATCCGGATAGGCATGGACGATGGCATTGGTCACCGCCTCGCTGACGGCGGTCTTGATATCCCCCAGCTCGTCCAGTGTGGGGTCCAGCTGGGCGGCAAAGGCAGCGGCAGCTGTCCGGGCAAAGCCCTCGTTGCTGCTGCGGCTGAGAAATTCAACGGTCACATAATTTTCAGCGCGGGTCATATGTAGTCCCTCCTCTTAATCAATGGTCATCATCCGACCGACGCCGGCAGCCTCGAACACCTTGCGGGGCTGCTGCGCCACATGGCGCAGGGTGACGCTGCCGCCCAGCTCCCGCATGCGCTGCCAGCCCCGCAGTGCCACGGCAATGCCGGAGCTATCCATAAATGTGACACCGGAAAAGTCCAGCACCAGCACCAGCGGCAACGACCGCTGGATCTCCTGTTCCAGGCAGGTCAGGAGGCCCTTGGCCCCGTGGTGGTCCAGCTCCCCTTTCAGGGCCAGCTCCAGTTGATTTCCCTCGTGCTTTGCCGACACGTCCATGTAGATCGCTCCTTTGTCAAACTGATGGTCCGGATAAAAAAATAATCACCGCAGATCCATGATCTACGGTGATTATAATGTATTTATGCTGTTTTTTGCGTCGAATCGCGCCTGTGCGGCGGAAAAATTCAGATCTTCATCGCGGCAGCGGTTTCGTCCAGCTTGGCAATGAGGGCGCGGGCCTTTTCGGCCTTCTCACGCTCAGCGTTCACCACGTTCTCAGGAGCACGGGAGGTGAATGACTCATTGGCCAGCTTGGCCTCAATGCGGTGGAGGTTGTCCTCCGCCTTCTTGCGCTCGGCGGCGATGCGCTCCAACTCCTTGGCGATGTCCACCAGCTCCGCCATGGGCATATAGATGGTAGCGTCGTGAGTGGCCACGGTGACCATACCCGTCAGGTCGGCGGGTGCGGTGGTCTGCACCGTCAGCTCGCTGGCGTAGGCCATACGTGTGATAAAGTGGGCGCCCAGTTGATAGTTCTCGGGCTGGGCGGCCACGATGATGACCTGAGCCTTGCGGCTGGGCGGCACGTTCATCTCAGCGCGGCGGGCGCGGATGGCGGAGATGGCGTCCTTCACCGCTTCCATGGCCGTCTCCGCCTCGGGGAAGCGCAGAGCATCCTGATACTCCGGCCACTGAGCCTTGATGAGGTAGTCGCCCTCGTGGGGCAGAGCCTGCCAGATCTCCTCGGTGATGAACGGCATGAAGGGGTGCAGCAGCTCCAGGATACGCAGCAGCACGTAGCACAGCACGTTCTCTGCCGCCAGCTTGGCACTCCCATCCTCGCCGCTAAGGCGGGTCTTGGTCAGTTCGATATACCAATCGCAATAGGTGTCCCAGATGAAGTCGTAGATCTTGGCGGAGGCCACGCCCAGCTCGTAGGCTTCCAGATTGTCGGTGACCTCGCGGATCAGGGTGTTCAGGCGGCTGAGGACCCACTTGTCCTCCAACTCCAGCTTCTCCGGCAGCTGTACCTTGTCGATGGACAGATTCATCATGACGAAGCGGCTGGCGTTCCAGATCTTATTGGCAAAATTGCGCATAGCCTCGCACTTCTCCACAAAGAAGCGCATGTCGTTGCCAGGGCTGTTGCCGGTGATGAGGTTGAAGCGCAGGGCGTCGGCGCCGTACTTGTCCGCCATCTCCAGCGGGTCGATGCCGTTGCCCAGAGACTTGGACATCTTGCGGCCCTTGTCGTCGCGGACCAGGCCATGGATGAACACGGTCTTGAAGGGCTCCTTCTTCATCTGCTCCATGCCGGAGAAGATCATACGGGCTACCCAGAAGAAAATGATGTCGTAGCCGGTGACCATGACAGAGGTCGGATACCAGTAGTTCAGGTCGGCGGCGTCCTTATCGGGCCAGCCCAGCGTGGAGAAAGGCCACAGGCCGGAGCTGAACCAAGTGTCCAGCACGTCCTCCTCGCGGGTCAGGTGGGTGCCGCCGCACTTTTCGCACTTGGTGGGATCGGTGCGGCTGACGTTGATATGCTTGCAGTCATCGCAGTACCAGGCGGGGATCTGGTGCCCCCACCACAGCTGGCGGGAGATGCACCAGTCATGGACGTTCTCCATCCAGTTGATATAAGTCTTGGTAAAGCGCTCCGGCACAAACTTGATGGTGCCATCCTCTACCACGCGGATGGCCTCCTTGGCCAGCGGCGCCATCTTCACGAACCACTGTGCGGAGATCAAGGGCTCCACGTCGTTGTGGCAGCGGTAGCATGTTCCCACGTTGTGGGAGTAGTCCTCGGTCTTGACCAGGTAGCCTTCAGCCTCCAGGTCGGACACGATAGCCTTGCGGCACTCGTAGCGGTCCATACCCTCGTACTTGCCGCCGTTCTCGTTGATCTTGCCATCATCGGCAATGCAGCGGATGACCTCCAGATGGTGGCGCAGGCCCACCTCAAAGTCGTTGGGGTCATGGGCGGGGGTCATCTTCACGGCGCCGGTACCGAAGCCGATCTCGCAGTATTCGTCGCCCACAATGGGGATCTCGCGGCCAACCAGCGGCAGGATGCAGGTCTTGCCGATGAGGTGCTTGAACTTCTCATCCTCGGGGTTGACAGCCACGCCGGTATCGCCCAGCATGGTCTCGGGGCGGGTCGTGGCGATGATGATGTCACCGGTACCGTCGGTCAGCGGGTAGCGGATGTACCACAGGTGACCAGGCTTGTCCACGTACTCCACCTCGGCATCGGACAAGGCGGTCAGGCAGTTGGGGCACCAGTTGATGATGCGGCTGCCCTTGTAGATCAGGCCCTTGTCATACAGCTCGCAGAATGTCTCGCGGACGGCACGGGAGCAGCCCTCGTCCATGGTGAAGCGGCTGCGGTCCCAGTCGCAGGACGCGCCCATCTTTTTCTGCTGCTGGACGATGCGGTCGCCGTACTTCTCCTTCCAGGCCCAGACGCGCTCCAGGAACTTCTCGCGGCCCAGGTCATAGCGGGTCATGCCCTCCTTGGTGCGCAGTTCCTCCTCCACCTTGATCTGGGTGGCAATGCCGGCGTGGTCCGTGCCGGGGAGCCACAGGGCATCGTAGCCCTGCATGCGCTTGAAGCGGGTCAGGATGTCCTGCAGCGTACAGTCCAGTGCGTGGCCCATGTGGAGCTGGCCGGTGACATTGGGGGGCGGCATGACGATGGAAAACGGCTTCTTATTGGGGTCGGGCTCCGCCTTGAAGCAGCCGCCGTCCATCCACATCTGGTAGATGCGGGATTCCACGTCCCGCGGATCATACACCTTCGGCAGTTCTTTCATATGCTTTCTCCTTTTTGAGTATTTGGCAAAACAAAAAGTCCGCTCCGTTTTGCCATGGCAAAACAGGGCGAACATCCAGTCCGTGGTACCACCTGTATTCGGGAGATCTCCCGCACTCATGGGTGCAGCTACACCCTGTCCCGATAACGGGGGACTCCCGTCGCAGCCTACTTCCGTTCAGCCCGAAGCTCCGAGACGACTTGGGCGGCGCGTCACGGGCGCTTACACCTGCCGCGCCCTCTCTTGGCTTCCGCTGACCACTTACTGCTTCTCATCATCGCTGCTTTCGTATGGTGGGAGTATACTATATCCGTGAAAAAATGTCAAGGTGGTTCTTTTCAGGTATTTTCTCCGTTCCGTGCGAATGGTTTCTCCGCAAAAAACAGGGGGCGGCACTGCCGCCCCCTGCCGTATGTACTTATCGCTTGTTGGAGCGTATCCAGATGCCCTGCTTTTCCGCGTTGGCGATGAGGTCATCGCGGAACATGGGGTGGGCAATGCTCACTAACTTCTCCGCTCGCTCCCAGGTGGAGCAACCCACCAGGTTCACGCCGCCGTACTCTGTGACGATGTAATACGCCTGGCTGCGGGGATCGGTGACGATGTCTCCGGGGGTCAGCAGCGGGTTGATGCGGGACTTTACGTTGCCCTGCTTATCCGTGAAGGATGAGGTCAGACAGATGAATGCCTTGCCGCCGTTGGACAGAGCCGCGCCCTCCAGGAAGTCCAACTGGCCGCCGGTGCCGCTGATCTGGCGGGTGCCGGAGCTCTCGGCGCAGATCTGGCCGTACAGGTCCACGGAGATACAGTTGTTGATGGACACGAAATTGTCCTGCTTACCCACATTAGCGGGATCGTTGCAATAGCTGATGGGATACGTGACCACACCCGGGTTCTCGCGAATCCAGTCATACAGGTCCGGTGAGCCCAGTGCCAGGCCGAAAATGCTCTTGTAGCGGTCCAGCTTCTTGTGAGTATTGGTAATCTTGCCGGCCTTGTACATGTCCAGGTAGCTGTCGCACAGCATCTCCGTGTGGATGCCCAGGCCCTTCAGGTCGCTCTTGGCGATCATCTGTCCCACAGCATTAGGCAGCGAACCGATTCCCAGCTGCAGCGTGGAACCGTCCACCATGTTCTGTACCACGTACTCGGCGATCTTCATCTCTGCCTCGGAGGCCGCGGGGGACTTGACGCTGGGCAGCTTGCCGTGGGGGCCCTCCACGATCATGTCCACGTCGCTGATGTGGATGCACTCGTCCAGGCCGCCGTAGACCCAAGGCAGGTTCTCGTTGACCTCCAGGATCACGATGTCCGCCTTGTCCAGCGTGGCACGGGCGGAGGCGGTGGAGGCGGCAAAGTTGAAGTAGCCGTGCTCGTTCATGGGGGTAACGCACATCATGGCCACGTTCACCGTCAAGAACTGGGTATAGTACCAGCCCAGGTTACGGAACACCATGGGGTTGAAATTGCACAGACCCTTGTCGCAGAGCTTGCGCTCGTAGCCGGACATGTGCCAGCTGTTGTAGACGAAGTGCTGGCGGGTAGGGTCGCACTCCACCATCTGAATCGGATCAAAAATCAGGTAGCCGCGGATCTTCACGTCCCGCAGCTCTTCCTTGCGGCGGGCCACGGCGGCATCCATCAGCGAGGGGAAGCCCGCGCCCATAGCGATGTCGATCCAGTCGCCGCTCTTGACGACCTTAGCCGCCTCATCCGGTGTGCAGAGTTTGCGCCGGTATTCTGCTGTGTAGTCAAACGGTACTGCCATACTGTTCTCCCTTTCCCCTCATGAAGTAGGATTTTTTTACTTTGTTAATTTTATCACTCTCCCTGCTGTATGTCAACAAATTAACGGATATTTATCACCGCAATAAAAAATAATCTGCGCCGAAACAAAAGAAAAATAAGATAGAGCCGCCCTTGGGGCGGCTCTATCTTATTTTGTCACAAATTCACGAAGAAGTTTACCGCGGAGAAACTTCCTCACTTCTCCGCACGGCGCTTGTAGGCGTCGTACTTCTCCTTGGCGGCCTCCTCTGCCTCGGCGAACAGCACCTTGGCATTTTCGGGGAAGCTCAGCTCCAGAGAGGCATAGCGCACCTCGCCCTTCATGAAGTCATACAGCGGCATGGTGGGTTCCTTACTGTCCAGCGTGAAGGTCTTGGTCTCCGGGCTGTACCGGTACAGGTTCCAGTAACCGGAGTTGACAGCGTCCTTCATCTCCTGCTGGACGTTGTTCATACCCTTCTTGATACCGTGGTTGATGCAGGGCGCGTAGCAGATGACGATGGACGGACCCTTATGAGCCTCGGCCTCCTTGATGGCCTTGATGAGCTGGTTGGGATTGGCACCCATGGAGCACTGTGCCACATACACATTGTCGTAGGTCATCATCAGCATACCAAGGTCTTTCTTCTTGGTCTTCTTGCCGCTGGTCTGGAACTGCGCCACCGCGCCGATGGGCGTGGCCTTGGAGGACTGTCCGCCGGTATTGGAGTACACCTCGGTGTCCACCAGCAGCACGTTGACATCCTCGCCCATGGCGAAGACGTGGTCGAGGCCGCCGTAGCCGATGTCGTAGGCCCAGCCGTCGCCGCCGTACATCCACATGGTCTTCTTGGACATATCCTTCTTGCGCTTGAGGATCTCGTCCACGATGGCCTGCTCCTCGGCAGAGAACTTGCCATTCTCCAGCAGCGCCACCAGCGCCTCGGTAGCGGGAGTGGAGGCGTCCAGATCCTCGTAGGTCTCCAGCCACTTGGCAATGGCGGCCTTGACGGTCTCATCCTTGGTCAGCGCATCCAGCTCCTTGACGTAGCCGGTGACGCACTCGCGCAGCTGCTTGACAGCCAGACACATACCGTAGGAGAACTCGGCGTTGTTCTCAAACAGGGAGTTAGACCATGCCACGCCCTTGCCCTCGGCGTTCTTGCAGTACGGCACGCAGGGCATGGCCGCGCCCCAGGCCTGGGTGCAGCCGGTGGCGTTGGCCAGATACATCTTGTCGCCGAACATCTGGGTCAGCAGCTTGATATAGGGCGTCTCGCCGCAGCCGGCGCAGGCGCCGTTGAACTCCACCAGAGGTTGCTTGAACTGACTGCCCTTCAGGGTGAACTTGTCCACGCGGGAGGTCTTTTCCTTCACGCCGGTCAGGAAGTTCCAGCCGGTCTGATCCAGAGACACCTCGTGAGCAGGTACCATCTTCAGCGCCTTGCCGCTCTTGGGGCAGGAGGCCACACAGCTGCCGCAGCTGGTGCAGTCCAGCGTGGACACGCCCATGGTATACTTCAGGCCGTCCAGCCCGGGGCCCTTGGCATCCACCAGCGTCATATCCACGGGAGCCGCCTTGACCTCGCCCTCGTCCAGCAGGAACGGGCGGATGACGGCGTGGGGGCAAACAAAGGAGCACATATTGCACTGGAGGCACTCGGCAGCATCCCACACAGGCAGATGGGTGGCGATGCCGCGCTTCTCGTAGCGGGAGGTACCCAGCGGCATGGTGCCGTCCTCCATGCCCTTGAAGGCGGAGACGGGCAGATCGTCGCCCTTCTGGGCGTTGATGGGTACCAGAATGTTCTTGATGACGTAGGGCAGGTTCTCGCCGGCGGGCTTCAGCGCCTTGTCGGTGAGGTTCGTCCACTCGGGCTTCACCTTGACCTCCACCAGTGCGTTAAGGCCGGCGTCCACGGCGGCGATGTTCATGTTGACGATCTTCTCGCCCTTCAGGCCGTAGGTCTTCTTGACGGCGTCCTTCATGTGGGCCACGGCGTCCTCCACGGGGATGACGTTGGCCAGCTTGAAGAAGGCGGCCTGCAGCACCATGTTGGAGCGGTTGCCCAGTCCCAGCGCCTGCGACTCCTTGTTGGCGTCGATGATATAGAACTTGATGTCGTTGTCGGCGATATACTTGAGGATCTCGCCGGGAACGTGCTGTTCCAGCTCGTTCTCCGCCCACTCGCAGTTCAGCAGGAAGCTGCCATGGGGCTTCAGCTCGTGGATGATGTCGTACTTGGTCAGGTACGTCTGGTTGTGGCAGGCGATGAAGTCCGCGTTGGACACATAGTAGGTGGAGCTGATGGGGTGCTTACCGAAGCGCAGGTGGCTCTTGGTGATGCCGAAGGACTTCTTGGTGTCGTACTCAAAGTACGCCTGGCAGTACATATCCGTCGTCTCGCCGATGATCTTGATGGAGTTCTTGTTGGCGCCCACCGTACCGTCGGAGCCGAGACCCCAGAATTTGCAGGAGATGGTGCCCTCCGGCTCGGTGAGCAGAGGTGCGCCCACGGGCAGGGACAGATGGGTCACATCGTCCACGATGCCAATGGTGAAGTGATTCTTCGGCTCATCCAGCAGCAGGTTGTCGAACACAGCCTTGATCTGGGCGGGGGTGGTGTCCTTGCTGCTCAGACCGTAGCGGCCGGCGTAGATGGCGGGGCGGTCGCTCTCGTTGATATAGGCGGCGCAGATGTCCTCGTACAGAGGCTCGCCGATGGAGCCGATCTCCTTGACGCGGTCGAGGACGGCGATCTTCTTCACCGTCTTGGGCATGGCGGCCATCAGGTGCTTGCGGGAGAAGGGGCGGAACAGGTGTACCTGCAGGAAGCCCACCTTCTCGCCCTTGGCGTTCAGATGGTTGACGACCTCCTGTGCGCAGCCGCCCACGGAGCCCATGGCCACGATGACGCGCTCGGCGTCGGGCGCGCCGTAGTAGTTGAACAGGTGGTACTCACGGCCGGTCAGCTTGCTGATCTGAGCCATGTAGTCCTCCACGATGTCGGGCAGCTCGGCGTAGGCCGTGTTGTTGGACTCGCGGAGCTGGAAGTAGATGTCGGGGTTATCCACCAGAGAACGCATCCGGGGATCCTCCGGGTTCAGGGCATTGGCGCGGAAGGCAGCCAGTGCGTTGCGGTCCACCAGCTTGGCGTACTCGTCGTAGCTCAGCACGTCGATCTTCTGGATCTCATGGCTGGTACGGAAGCCGTCGAAGAAGTGCAGGAACGGGATGCGGGCCTTGATGGCGCTCAAATGTGCCACGGCAGCCAGATCGGCGGATTCCTGCACACTGCCGCTGGAAAGCAGGGCAAAGCCCGTCTGACGGCAGTTCATTACGTCGGAGTGGTCGCCGAAGATGGAGAATGCGTGGGTACCCACGGTGCGGGACGCCACGTGCAGCACGCCGGGCAGACGCTCGCCGGAGATACGGTGCAGGGTGGGGATCATCAGCATCAGGCCCTGAGAGGCGGTGAAGCTGGTGGCCAGCGCACCGGCCTCCAGTGCGCCGTGGCACGCGCCGCAGGCGCCGGCCTCGGACTGCATCTCCACCAGACGAACCGGCTGGCCGAAGATGTTCTTCTTGCCGTTGGCCGACCACGCGTCGGCGTGCTCCGCCATAGGGCTGGAGGGTGTGATGGGGTAGATGGCTGCGACCTCGGAGAACGCATAGGCGACGTATGCCGCCGCCTCGTTGCCGTCGCAGATCTTCATGATCTTGCTCATATGATTCTTTCCTCCTCTTTTCTATCAGCTCCTCCCTGCTTTGCCACAGGAAGGAGCCTAGATATACCGTGTAAAAGTATAGCATTTCGATTGCCGCAGGTCAATGAACAAAAGAGATTCTGTGACATACGTCACAGAATCTCTTTTCGCTTTGTATAAAAAACCAATAGCGGCGGCCCGCATCAGATCACCACGGGGTATTCACCCAGCGGCAGCCTGCCGTTCCGGACGGTGACTTGCCCGCCCAAACGGTTCTCGTACACACCGTCCGGCAGATCCACGGCCACTTCACCGCCGCGGCCCCGCAGGTCAAACACGCCCAGTGCGCAGCCCTCCGGTCCCTCGTAGTGGCCCAGCACCACACTGTCGCTGGCGGTTACCCACCAGAAGCCGCCGCCCAGCGGCAGCGTCTGCTTCATGGCCTTGCAGGCGGTGAGGTACCGCTGCACGTCCAGCCGCATGTCGCCGTAGTTGTCGTCGGCGTCGAAAAGACCCACCCGCTTTTTGGGCGCGTACTCCATGCCGCTGTACAGCATGGCGGCCCCCCGCTGGAAGTACAGGAATCCCAGCCAGTGGTACAGCTGGCGGTCACTGGTGAACCAGGAGGCCGCACGGCAGGTGTCGTGGTTCTCCAGGCAGCGGGCCTTGATGTAGCCAGTGGGATACGTCAGCTCCTGATAGTTCAGGATGTCCGTGTAGGTCCGCAGGGACAGATCTCCCTTCAGGAAGCCCTCGTAAAAAGGCCAGATGTCGTAGTCGTAGGTCATGTCGAAGGCGCGGTACAGCTCGGTGTCCGTGGCGCAGGCCGCGCCCGTGCGGCGCATGCCCAGCACGTAGGCGCCGTGGACGCTTTCGGCCAACCAGATGCAGCCAGGGCGCACCGCCTCCACCTGGCGGCGTGCCTCACACCAGAAGTCCAGCGGGACGCTGCTGGCCACGTCGCAGCGGAAGCCATCCACGATGGCGGCCCACTGCTTCAATGTGTCGATCTGGTAGTTCCACAGGTCGCGGTTGCTGTAATCCAGGTCCACCACATCCCACCAGTCCGCCACCTTTCGGGTAGGGCGACCCTCTGCGTCGCGGAGGAAGTACTCCGAATGGGTGTGGGCCAGCACGGAGTCCGGTGAGGTGTGGTTATACACCACGTCGATGATGCACTTCATGCCGCGAGCATGGATGGCATCCACCAGATGGATAAAGTCCTCCCGCGTGCCGTACTCGGGATTGATGCCGCGGTAGTCCTGAATGGCGTAGGGGCTGCCCAGAGTGCCCTTACGGCCCTCTGAACCAATGGGATGGATGGGCATGAGCCAGATAATGTCTGCACCCAGCCCCTTCAGGCGGTCCAGGTCGCCCTCCAACGCGCGGAAGGTGCCTTCTTTGGTGTGGTTGCGCACAAAGACGCTGTAAATCACCTGATGCAGCAGATTCTGATCGGTATGCTCTGCCATGACGTGTACCTCCTTATTTCAGAAACTCCAGAAATTCATCTTCCGTGAGGACGGGGATGCCCAGCTGCTGCGCCTTTTGCAGCTTGCTGCCGGCGTTCTCTCCCGCCACCACGTAGCTGGTCTTTTTGGAAACGGAGCCGGACACCTTGCCGCCCCGCTTCTCGATCATCTCCCCCGCTTCATCGCGGGTAAACTTCTCCAGTGCGCCGGTAAGGACAAAAGTCATTCCAGCAAAACGTCTGTCAACCAATTCCTCTTTACAGGTCATATTGAGCCCTGCGGCCTTCAGACGTGCCAGCAGGTCCTGGGACTGTGGGCTGTCCATCCACTGGCGGATGTATTTCGCCGTGATGGGCCCCACGTCATCAATGGCGGTCAGCTCCTCCTCCGTGGCGGTGGACAGCGCGTCCATGCTGCCGAACCGTGCAGCCAGCACCTTGGCGGCCTTCTCACCTACCTGCCGGATGCCGAGGGCAAAGATGAGGCGCCACAGGTCGTCCTCACGGCTTCTGGCGATGGCCTCCACCGCGTTCCGGGCGGACTTCTGACCCATACGGTCCAGCTCCGCGATCTGCTCCGGCCGCAGGCTGTACAGGTCGGCGGCAGTCCTGACAAGGCCGCTGTCCACCAGCTGCTGTATCACGGCGGGACCCAGACCGTCGATGTCCATGGCGTTTCGGCTGGCGAAATGGGTCAGATTCCGCAGCAGCTGGGCAGGGCACTCCGCGCCGGTGCAGCGCAGAGCCGCGCCATCCTCGTCCCGCACCACCTCCGCGCCGCAGACGGGGCAGCGGTCCGGCAGCGTGTAGGGCTGTGCGCCGTCCGGACGCTTGTCCAGCACCACGGCCACGATCTCGGGGATGATCTCCCCCGCCTTGCGCACCAGCACCGTGTCGCCGATGCGGATGTCCTTCTGGGCGATATAGTCCTGATTATGCAGGGTGGCGTAGGTCACAGTGGTGCCCGCCAGACGCACCGGCTCCAGCTCCGCCTTGGGAGTCAGCACGCCAGTGCGTCCTACCTGCACCACGATATCGCGGAGCACCGTCTCTTTGGTCTCTGGCGGGTACTTGTAGGCGATGGCCCAGCGGGGACACTTGGCAGTACTGCCAAGCACCTCGCGCTCCGCCAGATTGTCCAGCTTAATGACCGCGCCGTCGATGTCGAAGGGGAAACGCTCCCGACAGTCGCCCAGCGCGGCGATCTCCGCCAGAATATCGGCGGTTTTGGATAGCTGCCGGTGCGGAATGACCTTGAAATGCTGGGACGCCAGATAGTCGATGGTCTCGGTGTGGGTGGTGAACTCCCGTCCCTCCGCCAGCTGGAGATTGAATACGGCGATGTCCAGACGGCGCTGGGCCGCGATTTTGGGGTCCAGCTGGCGCAGGGAGCCGGCGGCAGCGTTGCGGGGGTTGGCCATCAGGGGCTTGCCCTCCAGCTCGCGGCGGGCGTTGATCTCATCGAACACGCTGCGAGCCATGTAGACCTCGCCGCGGACGATGAGACGGGGCAGCTTCTCCGGCAGCGTCATAGGAATGGAGCGGATGGTGCGCAGATTCTCCGTCACGTCCTCCCCCACCCGTCCATCGCCGCGTGTGGCGCCGCGGACGAACACGCCGTCTCTGTACTCCAGGGCCACGGACAGGCCGTCCACCTTGGGCTCCACGCTCCACACCGGCGCGTCCAGGGGTATCTTTTCCAGAAACTGGCACACCTCATCGTCGTTGAACACGTCCTGCAAACTCTCCAGCGGCACGGGATGCGTCACCTGCTGGAACTCGGACAGCGTGCGGCCACCGATGCGCTGCGTGGGCGAATCCGGCGTGATTTCCTCCGGATGTGCCGCCTCCAGATCCTCCAGACGGCGCAGCATGTGGTCGTACTCGTAGTCGGAGATGGTGGGCTCATCCAATACGTAATAGCGGTAGCCGTGGGCATTCAGGGTGTCCCGCAGCTCCTTCATTTCCTGTCGGTAGTCCATAGTGTGACCTCTTATCCGTTGTTGATGATGTACTCGTCGGCGTAGTTCTCGATCTCGTCCGGCGTGGTACTGAAATAGGTGTAGGTGTCGGGTACGCCGCCCACGATCACCGTCTCCGCCACGGAGATCTCGTTGGACACCTTGGTATAGGTGGTCAGCCCGGGCAGCAGGATGCTGACGTGGACATCCACATCCAGCAGGATGCGGTGGCGGGTCTGGTTGATGCCGGCGGAGGAAAACTGGTTATCAAAGCGGGCGGTGGCAGTGCCCACGGACTGCATGCGCACGTGCAGACACGGCCCGCGGCCTGCCAGCAGCGGCGAGCCGGTCAGCGTGCCGATGGGGATGGACAAATCCGTGGTGGACACATCCGCCATGCGCTGGAGGATATCGTCGGAGATAGACGCCTGCAGGCGGTTGAACTCCGCCATGTTGCTTTTCAGCGCCGTCACGTGGCCGTTGGCATCCTTATCAAAGGACACCAGCCTCCCGTAGTCGATGCGCCCGCTGTCCACCGCGTCGTTGATGGCGGCCACCACGATGCGGTTCACCATGTTAGAGGTGCGAGCGGTGGCCAGATCCACCACGATGGGCCTCATATGCAGCACGGCGGCAGCAGTCAGCGCTCCCAACGCCGCCAGAAGAAAGGTACACCAGACCAGCACCTTCTGTCGTCCGGTCAGGCGCAGATAACGAAGCCGTTCCACGGCATCCACCCCCCTTGCAGGGAGTTTATGATGCCAAGGCTTTTCCTCATTCCTCCGGCCAGCTGTGGACGATCTCCTTAAACACCCTGCCCCGCTCGGCAAAGTTCTTGAACTGGTCGAAGGCAGCACAGGCCGGGGACAACGTCACCACATCGCCTGCGGCGGCATGGTCGCGGGCAGCCTCTACCGCAGCCTGAAAAGGCGTGACCTCCAGGATCTCCGGACGGCCCGGGCGGTAGTCCGGCGCGGCCTCCACTGCGGCGCGGATCTTCCCCGCCGTGGCCCCGCAGAGTACCAGCAGCTTCACGTGGGCCGTCACCTCGGGGCCCAGTACGTCGAAAGGAATGTGCTTGTCATAGCCGCCGGCGATGAGGATGACCTTCTCCGGGAAGGAGCGCAGCCCCGCAATGGTGCGGGAGGGGCTGGAGGCGATGGAATCGTTGTAGTACCGGACACCGCGGTAGGTGCGCACCAGCTCGATGCGGTGCTCTACGCCGCCGAAGCTGCGTGCGAAGTCGCGGATGATGTCGTCCGGCACCAGACCGTCCACGGCGGCGATGGCCGCCATGTAGTTCTCCACGTTGTGGACACCGGGGATCTTGATGTCGGAGGTATTCATGATGACCCGCTCCCCTGCCTCACTGCGGCAGACGATGTCCTCGCCCCGCAGGAACACGCCGTCGTCCAGCTCTGTCTGACGGCTGAAGCGGCGGCTGCGGCCTACGGTGCGCCCCGCCTGCTCTGCCGTGATGGCGTTGTCGGCGTTGAACACGGCAATGTCGCCGGCGGTCTGGTGGCGGAAAATGTTCTCCTTGGCCGCTACGTACTCTGCCATATCCTTGTGCATGTCCAGGTGATTGGGGGCCAGATTGGTCACCACCGCGATATGGGGACTGCGGTCCATGGTCATCAGCTGGAAGCTGGACAGCTCCAACACCACATAGTCCTGGGGCCGCATACGGTCGGCATCGCACAGCAGCGGGTGTCCGATATTGCCGCCTACCCACACTGTGTTCCCTGCCGCCTTCAGCAGCTCGGCGATGATGGTGGTGGTCGTCGTCTTACCGTCGGAGCCGGTGACGGCGATGATGGGACACGGGCAGACACGGAAGAACTCCTCCATCTCGCTGGTCAGCATGCTGCCATTGGCCACCGCCGCCGCAAGCTGGGGCACATCGGGCCGCAGGCCCGGAGTGCGGAAGATCACGTCCTCGTGGAGCCCCTCCAGATAATCCGGTCCCAGCCGCAGCGTGCATCCCGCCTGCTTCAGCTCGTCAGCCAGCGTGCCCAGCTGCTCCCTCGTCCGCTTGTCGCAGGCGGTGACGCGAATGCCGCTGCGCAGCAGCAGCTGCACCAGCGGCGTGTTGCTGACGCCGATGCCCAGCACTGCCACCGTTTTCTGCCGCAGGCTCTCCATATACTCATGCAAGGTCATGTTATATCCCTCCGTCTAACAGTTGCTCAATACAGACATTATACCGCTTTGGGTACAATTGTACAACCAAAAAACGCACCCTGTCGGGTGCGTTTTTTCAGGCATTTTTTCAGATAGTCACCTCAAAGGGTTCTCCCAGCGTCACCGGTCCGCCGATGGACGCTGCGATGACCTCGCTGTCCCGCCGCGTCACGGAGGCGCTGACCGTCCCTGCAGGCTGCCGCAGGGAGACGGAAAATACGCCGTCTCTGCCCCGGCTCATGGCCACTGCGCAGGCCAGCGTACCGCTGCCGCAGCTGCCCTCGAACACCAGCGTCCCCGCCTCCGGCACCTTCACCAGCGGCGTCATACGGTCCCCCTCCACGAAGCACACGCCGTAGGCATCCAGCGCAGGGTCCGCCGCAAAGAGCGGCTCGGCCTGGGCGAAAAACTCACGGCTGGGCGGGACATCCTGCACCACCAGATGGGCGATGCCTCCCAGATGCACCAGCGTACCGGTGGCAGGAGCGTCCACCGGCCTGACGAATTTCGGCAGCGGCATCTCTGCCTCCGCCGTACCGGCGTCCATGTCCACCGTCACGGTGATGGGGTGATCGCAGCCGCTGACGGACAGCTGCATGCTCCGGCAGCCGGCGAGCCCCTGCTGCTTCGCCAGCAGGAATCCGTAGGCGCGGGAGGCGTTGCCGCAGAACTCCCCCGCCTCCATCTCCATATGGCCGTTGGGGAAGATGAAGCCTACCTGCTCCGCCTGCAGTTCCCGGATGGCCATGAGCTGTGCAGCCACGGCGGCGCACTCCGCCTTGCCTACGGGCGTCAGGACGAATAGAGTGATGTTTCCAGCGGGATCTGCCCGCACCACGCGCAGCTTTCTCATCTCTGATACCGCCCCAGGAACTGACGGGTCCGTTCCTCACGGGTGTTGACCATGACCTCCTCCGGCGTACCCTCCTCCACGATGACGCCGCCGGCCATGAAGATAACGCGATCTGCCACGTCCTTGGCAAAGGACATCTCGTGGGTCACGATGACCATGGTCATATGCTCCTCCGCCAGGTCACGGATGACCTTCAGGATCTCTCCGGTCAGCTCGGGGTCCAGCGCCGAGGTGGGTTCATCGAAAAATAGGATCTCGGGATCCATGGCCAGGGCGCGGGCGATGGCTACCCGCTGCTGCTGTCCACCGGAGAGCTCGCAGGGGTAGGCGCTCTCCTTGTCGGAAAGCCCCATCTTCTCCAGCAGCTGCCGCGCCCGCTGCTTCGCCGTCTCCTTGTCGCGGCCCAGCACGCGGATCTGGGGGTCCGTCAGATTTTTCAGCACGGAATAGTGAGGAAAGAGGTTGAAGCTCTGGAACACCAGCCCGAACTTTTCCCGCACCCTTTTCAGTGTCTCCTTGCCGGCGTAGACCGCCCTGCCGTTTTCGCTGCGGGCAGCCTGTATGTCGCCGTAGAACAGCTCGCCGTCATCCATGTCGGTAAGCATCGCAGCGCAGCGCAGCAGCGTGGATTTTCCGCTGCCGGAGGGGCCGATGATGGCCACCACCTCGCCTTTTTCTACGGAGAGACTGATGTCCTTGAGAACGTGCAGCGTGTCGTCGTTGAAGCTCTTCTGCACGTGGTTCATCTGTAACAGTTTCATGCGACCGCCTCCCTTATTTGTAGTAGTCCATACGCTTTTCCACCTTGCCCATGACCAGATCCACAACGGCGTTGAACGCGAAGTAGAACACGCCTGCCACCAGGAACGGCGTAAAGCTGGTCTCGGAGTTGGCGATCTGCTTGCCGATGGTGAACATCTCCTGATAGGAGACAGTGAACGCCATGGAGGTGTCCTTCACCAGCGTCACCACTTCGTTGGTGATGCTGGGCATGATGCGCTTGAACACCTGCGGCAGGATGACATGGATAAAGGTCTGGGCCTTGGTATAACCCAGCACCTCTGCCGCTTCATACTGTCCCACCGGCATAGATTCGATGCCGCCGCGATAGATCTCCGCGAAATAGGCGGCGTAGTTGATGGCAAAGGCGATGACCACGGGGATCAGCTTGTTGCGGGCCACCGGCAGGTCACAGAGGTAGTAGGGGCCGTAGGTCACGGCCAGCAGCTGCAGCATCAGCGGCGTGCCGCGGAGAATGGAGATGAAGAAACGGGTGATGCCGGAGACGATCCTGTTTTTGCTCATGCGCAGCAGCGCAACGATCATGCCCAGCGGCAGGGAGAACAGCAGCGTCAGAAAGAAGATGGCGCAGGTCTTGGAAAGTCCCTCCCCCATCTTGACGATCATGGTCAGTAAGGTCATATGTTATCCTCAATTCATGCACATACGCTCCCGAGGGAGGAATTTCCCTCGGGAGCCGGTATGCTGTTTTCTTTTGTGCGCCGATGCCTCAGGCTCAGCCCAGCAGGGTCAGGTTGTTGGCGATGTCGGGATACTTGGCAGCGATCTCGGCGTAGGTGCCGTTGGCCACCAGCTGAGCCACGGCGTCCTCCACGGTGGCGCACAGCTCCTCGTCACCGGCGCGGAAGGCGATGCCGTACTGCTCGGCGCCCAGACCCTCGTCCAGAACGGTGAAGCCCTTGTTGGACTCGGCATAGGAGACAGCCACGGGCTTGTCCACGATGACAGCGTCCACGGCGCCGCCGCCCAGCTCAGTGAAGCACTTCAGGAAGCTGTCGCAGGTAGTCAGGTCAGCGAAGGTCGCCGCCAGGTCGGCCAGATCACCGCCATCGGCCAGCAGCGCCTCGCCGGAGGTGCCCAGCTGCACGGCCACGACCTTACCGGCCAGGTCAGCGGAAGACTTGATGTCGCTGCCTTCCTTGACCATGATGACCTGGGTGTTGTCATAGTAAGGCGCGGAGATCACGTAGCCGGCCTCCTTCATGGAGTCCAGGATGGTCATGCCGGACCATACGCAGTCACACTCCTTGGCATCCAGCTGCACCAGCTTCTGGTCCCAGTTCACACCGAAGACCTGCAGATCCCAGCCCAGCAGATCGCAGACAGCCTTGCAGACCTCCACGTCGAAGCCGGTGTACTGGCCGTCCTCGCCCAGATAGCTGAAGGGGGGATACTCCGCGTCGACGCCCATCACGAAGGTCCGTGTGGCAGTGGCATCGCCGTCGGTATTGGTATTGTTGTCGTTTGCGGAATTGTCGTTCTCTGCGGGCTTACCGCAGGCCACAAGGGACAGGGCCATGACCATGGCCAGCATCAGTGCAATCAGCTTTTTCATCGTTTTTTCTCCTTTACTGACCGGAATACCGGTTTTCTCGCCGGCAGACCGGCTTGGTTGTTTACTACGCTATCACTCTACCACTTTATCGAACTAATGTAAATAGTTTTGTATTCTAAAATACACCGCATATTTCCGTCGAAATTGTGCGAAGCGCACAAAGAAGGCCGCAGCGTGAGCCGCTGCGGCCTTGGAATGGTCCTGCGAGCAGACCTATAAGCCGGGTTCTGTTTCGACAGTCATCTATCTGGGCGTACCGTTGCCGGCACGCTCAAGCCACCCCGGGAGCGGCCGGGCCAGCCTATATGCTCCCATACCGGTGTTGCTCCGAATAGAGTTTACAGCGACGGTCACTTTCACGCGCCGTCGGGTGAGCTCTTACCTCGCCTTTCCACCCTTACCTCGTCGGTGCCAGCTCCATAGCTTTCGTCCGGCCGCAAACGGCAGGCCAAAATCACTTCGCTGTACCTTATCTCCCCACAAAAACTGACGTTTTCGCGGAGGTCCCCATTTGGGGATGTGACGCGGCGGTATATCTCTGTTGCACTTTTCCTGAAGTCGCCTTCGGCGGGCGTTACCCGTTATTCTTGCCCTGTGGAGCCCGGACTTTCCTCATGAACAGGCTTTCGCCTTGTCCCCGCGACTGTCCAGTCTGCTCGCACCCGTTATTCTACCCCACGGACATAGGGAAAGTCAATGCACAATTCACCGGACGCGAGGGATCAGCAGCATTTTGTCCGGTGTCTCCCCCTCCTCCAGATGGTTCACCGTCCGCAGCAGTTCCTCATCGGTTCGGTACTGTTTGGCCACATCCCACAGCGTCTCCTCCGGCAGCAGTCGCCGCAGCACCAGGGAGGGTATCTTCTCCTGCTCCTCCCCGTCCAGCAGCTCCACGGCGGCGACGGTGCGCATCTGGTCCGCCTGCATGTCGCCGATGAGGAATTCCGCCACCTGCCGCACATCGCAGCCGCTGCCTGTGAACCGGACGTCCGGTGGCCCCGCCAGTGTGCAGGATACAGACTGCACCGGTCCCTGCACCGGCACCACGATCTCCTCCGTCCGCTCCGTGACGGCGGGGGCATCCGCCTCATCCAGATACAGCAGTCGGGTATGTATCGTGGTGCGCAGAGCCGTCTGACCTCCCTCCTCCGTCACGGCAGCAGGTGTGCAGTCCGTGTCGGTGATAAAGAAGAACGGGCGGCTGCCGCCGAAGTCCAGATGCTGAATGCTCTCCTCCCGCAGGGAGCGGCAGGGCCGCCCCACCGGTACGGCCACCGTCTCCTGATGCAACTGCACCGGCCGGCGAATGCTGTACAGGTCCTCCACGCAGCTGCACCGCACCGTCCGGTAGGCCCGCAGCAGCAGCCGCAGTTCCGCCGAGATGGAGAACCCGCCGCCGCTGTCGGAGCGCAGGACCCGCACCTCCCCTCCGGTGAGGCACAGGATGCCGGAAAGCTCCCCCTCCTCCGGCAGATCCGCGCCGTCCAGGATCTGGGATACCGGCAGCTCCGTTTCATAGGTGTGCAGCTGCTGATCCTGCCCGCGGTACAGCGCCGACAGGGCCAGCTCTCCCTTCAGCACCAGCTTGCTGCCCACCAGACGGCAGCTGGTGAGCCGCGGGCAGAGCCGGTACAGCAGCAGGTCCTCCGGCGCGGGGGACACATCCGGCGTCTCCTGCGCCACGGAGAAGCTGCGTTCCACCGCCGTATCCAGCAGGCTGATGTCGTGATCCCTGCGCCGGACGCGGAGAGCAGGGTCCTCCTCCGTGCCGCTGCAAAACCGGCACTGGGCGCGGGTGTAGCCGGTCAGCGTCACCTCCGGCAGCACGCGGACATACAGCTTCCGCGCCGTCACGGCCTGCGCCTCTGCCAACAACAACCGTCCTGTGGCCCAGAGCAGCTGCGACGACGCCAGCGTCTCGTCCTCCGCCGTACAGGAGAATGGCACCGGCAGCGTCAGGCTGCGCAGGCCGGCGCTCTCCTCCGAGGTATACAACACCGTGACCCGCACGGTGCCGGTGGCGGTGACGCGGCCCTCCAATGCGGTCCGCTCCCGTATCTGCAGCTGCCCGCAGACGCTGACGATCCGCGTCATGTCGGGGCAGTATTCCGCAATGGCCGTCTCCATGGTCTCCTCGTGGGACATCACCAGACGGCCGGTCTGCTCGCAGCAGGTCAGTTCCGTAAAATGTAAGCCTAACTCCATGGTCTCGCCCTCTCATTTCTCCGTTGTACCTCTACCATATGAGCGGGCGGGCACTGTTATTCCCTGATCCCGAAAATGCTGCACAGCAGGCCCCGCAGGAACCGCGGAGACTTCCATACCACGATCTTCATACGCTACCTCCTATTCCGCAAACAGGCGATCCCGCAGGCGATGAGCAGAAACGCCACCAGAAACATCAGACACCCCACAGGAAAGACGGCCGCGATCAGGATGCCCAGTCCCAATGCCAGCGCGCAAATGCCGATGATCCAGCCGCCGCAGTTCCAGCCTCTCATACAAGACCCCCCTCTGGTCCAGTATATGGGCGAAAAAAAAGCGGAGTGCATCGCACTCCGCTTTTTTCATTTTTTCTCCCAGGCCTTCAGGTCCTTCAGCTCCTGATAGAGCCGGACGTAGCTGCGGTGGCGGCTGGGGTGGATGTCCCCGTCCTTCACCGCCTGCAGCACGCGGCAGCCCTTCTCCCTGGTGTGGCTGCATCCCACAAAGCGGCACTGGTCTGCGTAGGGCGCGAACTCGGGGAACGTCTCCGGCAGATGCTCCTTCAGTTCCAGATCCATCTCCTGGGTGTCAAAGGAAGAAAAGCCCGGCGTGTCGATGACCCATGTATCGCCGCCCAGGGAGAACATCTCCACATGGCGAGTGGTATGGCGTCCGCGGCCCAGCGCCTTGCTGACCTCCCCCACCGGCAGCGTCAGCTGCGGCGACAGGGCATTGAGGATACTGGACTTGCCCACGCCGGAATTCCCTGTAAAGGCATTTAACTTGCCAGCGATTGCCGCGCAAAGATCCGGAATACCCTCTCCTGTGGCAGCGCTGACCCGCAGCACTTGAATGGCCGAATGGCGGTAGATGTCATACAGCTCGTCCGCAGGATCCAGGTCGCACTTGTTCAGGCACAGCAGCACCTGACAGCTTTTCAGGGCGGCGATGGCAGCGATGCGGTCGATGAGATACGGTTCCGTCACCGGAATGGCAGCGGAGGCGATGATGACCAACTGGTCGATATTGGCGGCAGCCGGGCGGAGGAACACGTTCTTTCGCGGCTCCACCGCCTCCACGAAGCCCTCGCCGCCGCCCAGCTCCCGTACCTCCACCCAGTCGCCTACCAGCGGGCTGAGTCCTTCGCGCCGGAACTTGCCGCGGGCGCGGCACCGGAGCACCTCGCCTCCGGTGTTCACGTAATAGAAGCCACTGAGGGCCTTTTCAATGCGCCCCCGACTCAAAAGACGATCTCCTGCGTGGGTGAAGATACCGCAGAGTTGTCGTTGATGCAGGTGAAGTAAGCCCGCACCAGTGATGTCTGCCCCACCTGACCGGTGAAAGTGTAGGTCACAGTCTGGAGGTTGGCGCTGATGTACTGGCTGTCCACGATGGCGCCGTCCTGCTCAAACTCCACCTTGATCATGCCGCCCATGTCCTCCGGCAGGGCGAACTCCGCCACCTTGGTGCGGGTCACGATGTCCTCCTCGCCGCTGCCGCTGATGGTAAAGACGATCTGGGTGCCGCCATCTACCACCTCGTTTGGGTCGATGTTCTGCTCAGTGACACGGCCCGTCTCCACCAGACTGTACGGGTCGAACTCCGGCTGGCCCACGGTGAGGCCCATGTCCTGAGCATTCTTGATGGCGATGGCAATGTCCTGCCCGATGAACGAGGGCACCGTCACCGTCTTGGGGCCGGTGCTGACGTACACTGTCACCTGCTGACCCGCAGTCAGCTCCTCCCCGGCGGCGGGCTCCGTGGAGATGACCATGTCCTTATGGACCGTGTCGGAATTCTGGCTCTGGAAGTCGAATTTCAGGTTCAGATTCAGCTCCTGCAATTGGATGCGTGCCTGCCGGTACTCCTGGCCGGTGACAACCGGCATGGGCACCTTCTCCTCCTCCGCCGCCACGTAGACCTCGATGACGAAGTTGCTCTTGCGGCTGCGTCCGGCATCCGGCGATTGCTGGATGATCTGCCCCGGCTCATAGGTGTCGGAGCGCTGGGTGCCCTTCACCACGATTTCAAAAATATCCTTGACGCCGTCCATCAGCTGGGCCTCCTCCACGGTCTTGCCCAGCACATTGGGAACATCGTAGCTCTTGTTGTTGCCGGCGGGGCCAAAATCGCCCAAAATCAGCTTGAACAGCAGGAACACCAGCACCAGAGCCGCTGCGAAGATACCGCCCATGATGGCGATGGACTTCTTGTCGCGGGGCCGGATGTTGTCCTCCGGCTGGTCGTGCCGCATCTGGTCGGCCCGCTTTTTCACGGCGGTGGCCACCTGCGCGGTGGGAATGGACATGGTGGGCTCGTTGTCCGGCTGCACCGATGCCAGTTCCTTGCGGATGTAGTCCATATCCACGGCGGGGTCCTTGCGGAACTTCTCCAGATCCTCCAGCATGGCGTCCGCCGTGGGATAGCGCTTGTCGGGATCGCTGTTCATGGCCTTCATGCAGATCAGCTCCAGCGGCTCAGGGATGCTATGGTCGATGTCCCGCGGCGCCAGCGGCACGGAGCTCAGGTGCTGGATGGCCACGGACACAGCGGAGTCGCCCTCAAAGGGCAGCCGTCCCGTCAGCATCTCATACAGCACCACGCCGGCGGAGTAGATGTCGGAACGGGCATCGATGCGGTCGCCCCGCGCCTGCTCCGGCGAGATATAGTGGACGGAGCCCAGTGCCTCCTGGGTCAGGGTCTGGCTGGCGTTTGCCAGGCATGCGATGCCGAAATCGGCCACCTTCACGCTGCCGTCCCTCAGAACCATGATGTTCTGGGGCTTGATGTCGCGGTGAATGATGCCGCGGCTGTGGGCGTGGCTCAGGCCACGCATGATCTGGCTGATGAAGTGCAGCGACTCCCGCCAGTCCATGCGGCCCCGCCGCTCCATATACTGCTTCAGGGTAATGCCGTCGATGAGCTCCATGACGATGTACTCCGTCTCACCGCTGGTGGACACATCATACACCGACACGATGTTGGCGTGGGACAGCTGAGCCACGGCCCGTGACTCGTCCCGAAAACGCCGGCGGAAGTCGGCGTTTTCCGCCAGATCGCTCTTGAGTATCTTCACCGCCACCAGTCGGTTCAGCCGATGACATCTGGCCTTATACACATTTGCCATGCCGCCGGACCCGATCAGCTCCAGAATTTCATAGCGATCATCCAGCATACGTCCTATGTATTGATCCATGTTGTCATCTCCTTTACGTGTTCATCAGCAGCACCACCGTGACGTTGTCCGGTGCGCCGCGGCGCAGTGATATTTGCATCAGATGGTCCAGACAGCTCTCGATGTCGCCATCGTGGAGCACCTCAAACAGCATCTCCTGATCCGAGACGGTGTTCACCAGCCCATCGGTGCACAGCAGGATGAAATCCCCTGGGTGCCACGCCACGGCGAACGTATCGGCCTGGGCCTGGATATCGGGGCCCAGCGCACGGGTGATGAGATTGCGGTTGGGGTGGCGGCGGGCCTCCTGGGGAGTGATGTCGCCCTTCTCCACCATGCTCTCCACCACAGAGTGGTCACGGGAGATCTGGCGGATGCCCTCGCCGTTGATGTGGTAGGCCCGGCTGTCGCCGATGTTGCCCACCATCACCAGATCCTCTTTGGCCAAGGCGCACACCAGTGTGGTGCCCATGTGCTGATAGTCGGCGTTCTGCGCCGCCGCGCGGCGTATGGCGTCGTTGGCCAGGGAGATGGCGTACAGCGTGGCCTGCCGCAGCTGCTCCTCTCCGGCGTCCTCCTGCAGCACAGCCCGCAGTTCCTTTTCAAACTGCTCCACCGCGATGCCGCTTGCAACGCGGCCGCCGTTGGTGCCGCCCATGCCGTCGCAGACCACGGCGGCGCTGTAACCGCCCACCGTAAAGGCGGCGTAGGCGTCCTGATTCTCGCTGCGGACCAGACCGGTATTCGTGATGCCCCACATTTTCATGTCAGGCGCCCCCTTTCCTTTTCCTCCATGGCCTTTCGCCGCAGCTGGCCGCAGGAGGCATCGATGTCTCCGCCCAGACTGCGCCGCACCGTGGCGGTGATGCCGTGGGACTCCAGCCGCTTCTGGAAGGCGGCCACGCGGCGGCTGGGCTTGTACGGGCTCTCCACCACGTCGTTCAGCGGGATGAGATTCACATGGCCAGGCATGCCCCGCAGCTTTTTGGCGATGAGGTCCGCCTGCCAGTCGTTGTCGTTGACGCCGTCGATCATGGCGTACTCAAAGCTGATGCGCCGCCCTGTTTTCTCAAAATAGCGGTGGCAGGCATCAAACAGCAGTTCCACGTCATAGGCGCGGTTCACCGGCATGATGCGGCTGCGCGTCTCGCTGTCCGGCGCGTGCAGCGAGACAGACAGCGTCAGCTGCAGCTGCTGCTCCGCCAGGGCATCGATACCGGGCACCACGCCGCAGGTGGACAGGCTGATATGCCGCATACCGATGTTCATGCCATCGGGATGATTCACCAGCTCCAGAAACCGCAGCACATTGGCCATGTTGTCCAGCGGCTCGCCGATGCCCATCAGCACAATGTTGGACACCGTCCGGCCGGAATCCAGTTGGGTGAACATCACCTGATCCAGCATTTCCGACGGCCGCAGGTCCCGCACCTTTCCGGCGATGGTGCTGGCGCAGAAAGCGCAGCCCATGCGGCAGCCCACCTGGGACGAGATGCACACTGTGTTGCCGTGGTGGTACTGCATCAGCACCGTCTCGATGCAGTTGCCGTCCGACAGCTCCCACAGGTACTTGATGGTGCCGTCCAGCCGAGACTCCTGTTTGCGGGCCACCACAGGCGCGGTGATAAAACAGCGCCCCTTCAGCTTTTCCCGCAGGGACTTGGAGAGGTTGGTCATCTCGTCGAAGGAGGCGGCGCCCCGATGCAGCCACGTAAAGACCTGCTTGGCGCGGAACGCCGGCTCTCCCAGCTCTTTCAGAAATTGGGAGAGCTCCTGCTGGGTCATGGATTTGATATCGGTCATAAAAGCTCCTCGCTTATTTTCTGCGCATCCGGCAGATATAGAAGCCGTCCGTGCCGTACCGCTGCGGCCACAGCGTCAGCTGTCCGCAGCAGCCGCCGATGGGCCGCGGCAGGGTAAACGGTTCCAGTGCAAATTCAGGGTGCGTGTCCAGAAACGCCGTGGTGACGCCCTCATTTTCCTCCGGCAGCACCGTGCAGGTGGAGTAGAGCAGCACGCCGCCCGGCCGCACGTAGGTGGCCGCGTTGTCCAATATGGCGGCCTGAATGGCCGGCAGCTCCGCCAGCTCCTTGGGGTCCTTGTAGCGGATATCCGGCTTCTTGCGGATGATGCCCAGTCCCGAGCAGGGCACATCAGCCACCACCAGGTCTGCGGCGTTTTCCCACGCCGCGTGATGCTCCCGCCCATCGGCCAGCGCCGTCCGGACGGATCGGATGCCCAATCGCGCCGCGCCCTTTTCGATGAGCGCCAGCTTGTGGGGATGGATGTCACAGGACAGGATATCGCCCCTGTCCCCCATGTCGATGGCCAGCGCAAAGGACTTGCCTCCGGGCGCGGCGCACATGTCCAGCGCACGAGTCTCCGGCTGCGGCGCTGCCGCTGTGGCCACCAATCGGGCCGCGGCGTCCTGCACCGTGAAGTGCCCCTCCGTAAAGGCGGGCAGGCGCTCCAGATCGCCGGTGGCCGACACTTCGAAGCAGCCCTCCAGCCATGGGTGGGCGTTCACCGTCACGCCGGCGGTGCGCAGCTCCTTCTCCAGCTCCTCCGCCGTACATTTCAGCGTATTGGTCTGGATGGTGGTGGGGACGATCTCGTTGTTCATCCGCAGGTAGTCCTCCGTCTCCTCCGCCCCGATCACGTCGATCAGGCGGCGCACCAGCCACTTGGGATGGCTGTACCGCACGGACAGATAGTCCGCTGTGGTGCCCTGGGGCAGCGCGGGCATGTCCATCCAGTTGGTCACAAACTTCCGCAGCACCGCATTGACCATGCCTGCGGCCTTGGGACGGCCCCAGCGCTTGGTCATCTCCACCGCCTCGTTGACGGCGGCGCGGTGGGGGATCTTATCCATGAACAGGATCTGATACCCCCCGATGCGCAGGATATTCAAAATCACCGGCTCCAGCCGGTTAGGCTTCTGGCTGCACCAGCAGCCGATATAGTAGTCCAGCAGACCGCGGTTTTGGATGACACCGTAGGCAAGACGCGTGCAGAGCGCCGCCTCCCGGCTGTCCAGCTTGTTTTTGGCAATGGTGCGTTTCAGACTGCCGTCCGACCAGGCGTTGGCCCGGCTGACCTGCATCAGCACCTCCAGCGCAGTATCACGGGCGCTGCTTCGCTGCATATCGCTCATACGTCCACCTGTACAGGATGCCCACGCAGATAGTCCGCTGCCGCCATGCGCTTGCCGCCCTCGGCCTGCAATTCCAGAATGCGCAGCAGCCGCCTGTCGCCACAGGCAATGGCGAGGCCCTGCTTACCGGCCTCGGCGATCTTCCCCGCAGCCAGCGTCGTCTCGCCGCCGATGGCGGTGCGGTAGACCTTCACATTTTTGCCGTCCAGTTCCATGGACGCGCAGGGCCAGGGGATCAGTCCCCGCACCTGATCGTGGAGCTGCCGGGCACTTCTGGTGAAGTCCATGGGCGACAGGCTCCGATCCAGCATGGGGGCATAGGTGTAGGCATTGTGGTCCTGAGGCGTCCGGACGGCGGTACCGCTTTTCAGCTGCTCCACTGCTTGGGACAGCGCGTCCGCGCCCAGCTCCGCCAGACGGGTCGTCAGGGTCTGCGCGTCCTCGTCAGGGTCGATAGCCGTCTCGCGGCAGAGGATGATGTCTCCCGCATCCAGCTCCTTGGCCATATACATAATGGTAACGCCCGTGACGCTCTCCCCGTTAAGAATGGCCCAGTTAATGGGTGCCGCGCCCCGATACTTCGGCAGGATGGACGAATGCACGTTGATAGAGCCATAGGGCGGCGTGTTCAGAATGTCCTCCGGCAGGATCTTGCCGTAGGCCGCCACTACGATGAGCTCCGGTGCCAGCTCCTGCACGATGCGCAGGGCTTCGCCGTCCCGCATTTTCACCGGTTGGTACACTGGCAGGCCGGCTGTCAGGGCATATTCCTTTACAGGCGAAAACGCCATTTTGTGCCCTCGGTTCTTGGGCTTGTCCGGCTGGGTGAACACACCGCACACGTTGTGCCCGTCCTTCACCAGCCGCTTCAGGGACGCCACGGCGAAGTCGGGCGTGCCCATGAACAGTATCCTCATTCGTTCTCGTCTCCGTTCTCTGCCTCGGCGCGGCGGATGTACTCCTCCAGCTCCTCCTCGGTCAGCAGGTGGTCCGTATGCTCCACGAACAGATGGCCGTCCAGATGCTCGATCTCGTGGCAGAAACAGCGGGCGGTCAGACCCTCGTCCTCCACCTCAAACCAGTTGCCGTCGCGATCCTGAGCGCGGACGCGGACGATCTCCGGCCGCGTGACCTCGCCGTATTTCCCGGGAACACTGAGGCAGCCCTCCAGGCCGGTCTGCTCACCCTCAGTGCGGATGATCTCCGGATTCACCAACTCGATGAGCTGATCCTCCTCGTCCAGCACCACGCACACGCGGCGCAGCACGCCTACCTGCGGGGCGGCCAGACCCACGCCGCCGGAGTCCTCCAGCGTGTCAGCCAGATCATCCAGCAGCACGTGCAGGCGGTCATTGAACTCCGTCACCGGACGGCACACCTTGGTCAGGCAGGGTTCGCCCTGTAAAGCAATTTTCCTTAACGCCATTGTTCCTACCTCGTTTTCTCAGATTTAATCCATCAAGTTGCAGTCGGTATAGATATGCAGGCGGCGGTTTTCGCCGCGCTGCGCGAACTCTCGCATGAATGATGCCAGCAGCTGCCGCAGCTGCCGTTCGTTCCGCCCCAGCACCATGGTGCGGTAGCGGTAGCTGCCGTTGATCTTCACCACCGGCGCCGGCGCGGGACCCAGAATCTGCAGGTCCATATCACGGTACGGCGGCTGCTGCGCCGCCTGACGCAGGCTGTGGGTCAGCAGCTCCAGTGCCCGCCGCACTTCGTCCTCCTCCTGCCCCGTCACCGTCACAGTGAACTGGTCGGCAAAAGGCGGGTCTCTCCGCAGCCGCCGCAGCTGGATCTCCGCATCGTAAAACCGCTGGTAATCCTGCTGTGCCGCCGCCTGTATCACGTCGTTCTGCGGGGTGTAGGTCTGGATGACCGCCCGTCCCGCCTTGCTGCCGCGTCCCGCGCGGCCGATGACCTGGGTCAGCAGGTTAAAGGTGCGCTCCGCGGCGCGGTAGTGGTCCACGTACAGGGACGTATCGGCCCCCAGTACGCCTACCAGCGTCACATTTTCAAAATCCAGCCCCTTGGCCACCATCTGGGTACCCAGAAGGATGGGCACGCGCTTCTCCTCGAACTCCCGCAGGATGGTCTCGTGCCCCACAGACACCGTGTCCGCGTCCATCCGCAGCAGCGGCGTGTCGGGGAACAGGGTGTGCAGCTCCTCCTCCACCCGCTGGGTGCCCACGCCGATGTGCTTGAACCGACCGCCGCACTCGGGACACACCTCCGGTGCCTTCACCGAGTAGCCGCAGTAGTGGCACATCAGCCGTCCGTTGGCGCTGTGATATGTCAGATACACGCTGCACCGCGGGCACTTTGGCACGTAGGTACACTGGGGACACAGCAGCTGACGGCTGCTGCCCCGCCGGTTGAGGAACAGGATGCTCTGCTCCCCCGCCGCCAGATTTTTCTGCAATTCATCGTACAGCGGACGGCTGATGATGCCGTTCCGCCCCTCCAGCAGTTCCTGGCGCAGATCCGCTAAGATCACCGCAGGCAGCGCCTGCCGGTTGTAGCGCTGCCGCAGCAGCGCCTTCTGATAATCGCCCTTTTCCGCCCAGTAGGCCGTCTCCACCGTTGGGGTGGCAGAGCCCAGAAGGAGCCTTGCCCCCTCCTGTAAGCAACGGTACTTGGAGATGTCCCTGGCATGGTAGCAGGGCGCCGTCTCCGATTCGTAGGAGCTTTCCTGCTCCTCGTCCATGACGATGAGCCCGATATTGCCCAGCGGTGCAAACACCGCCGAACGAGTACCCAGCACGATGCGGGCCTCGCCGCGGCGGATACGCTTGAACTGGTCGTAGCGCTCCGTCATCCGCAGTCCGCTGTGCAGCAGCGCTACCTCATCGCCGAAATAGGCGGTGAACCGCGCCATCATCTGAGGCGTCAGCGCGATCTCCGGCACCAGGATCATCACGGACCGCCCCTGCCGCAGCAGCTCCTGCGCCAGCCGGATATAGATCAGCGTTTTGCCGCTGCCGGTAACGCCCTGCAGCAGCGTGACACCGGCTTTTCCGGACTGCACCTGCCGCAGAACGTCCTCGTACACCTGCTGCTGCTCATCATTCAGTGTAATGGGTATTGCCTTTACAGTATACTGTTTTTCCGTAATTCGGTAGGTCTCCTGTTCCCGCAGGCACACTGTGCCCGTCTGGGCCAGTACCTCCACGGTCTTGCGGGCCGCGCCGGTGAAATAGCAAAGATCATGCAGCCCCGTCTCGCCGTTCTGGGCCAGAAAGGCCACCACTTCCCGCTGGCGGCGGGCAGTCTTGCCCACCATCTCCAGTGCCTGGTCTGCCGGCACCGCCAGCTTCACGAACAGATCCACCTTGTCCCGCACCTTACGGCGGGATTCTGTCTCGCGCCGCAGCTTCCCCGCCTTTTCCATGCGGCGCAGCAGCGGCGCGACATCATCGCCAAGGGCCTGCTTCAGCGCGTCCGTCTCCATGGGCCCGTCCTCCAGCAGGCGGCACACAGCTGCCTCCTTTTCCGGAAGGCCCTCCGGCAGCACGCCGTCCGCCATGCGCCACAGCTCCCGATAACGGTACCACACTGCTGCGGGCAGGATGGTGTGCAGCGCATCGTAAAACGTACAGAAATACCGCTGCCGCATCCACAGCGCCAGCCGTATCTCCTTGTCCGACACCACCGACTCCTCGTCCAGCAGCGACCGCACCGTTTTCAGCGGCTTGTCCGGCACGCCGACGCCCAGCGACAGGATCAGCGCCTCGCTGGATCGGTTGCCCCGTCCAAAGGGGACCAGCACACGGCAGCCCACCTGCGCCGCCATGTCCTGAGGCAGCAGGTAGTCGTACACCTTGTCGATGGCGTAGGGTGCCGCCTGCACGGCCACCTTGGCGATCACGGCCATGTCAGATATTGTCTTCCTCGATGACGGGGTTAGCCACGAACTTGCCCTCGGCCACCTCGTTGATAGCCTCGGTCACGGGCTTCTCCTCCAGATGCTCACCGTTGGCCTCGGCCTCGGCGGCGATCTGGCGGGCACGGCGCGCCACCACGTTCACCATCATATAGCGGTTGGGGATATACTCGGTCAGTTTGTTCATAGCGGGATACAGCATCATAGCGATCACATTTCCTTTCCGTTTAAGATCAATTCCATACGCTCGGCGGGCTTGCAGTGTTCTGCGCACAGGATGGCGCGCAGTTCCTCCACGGCCTGCTCCACCGTGTCGTTGATGACAAAATAATCGTAGTCGCTGGCGTTCTGCAGCTCTACCTGGGCCCGAAGCAGGCGCTTCTGCACCTTCTCCGGCGTGTCCGTACCGCGGGCGGTGAGACGCCGCTCCAATTCCTCCCAGCTGGGAGGTGCAATAAAGATGCGCACCGTCTCCGGCCGCTTGGCACAGACCTGGGCCGCGCCCTGGACCTCGATGTCCAGGATCACATCCTTCCCCTGCTCCATGGCCTCATCCACGTACTTCTTGGGCGTGCCGTAGAAGTTGCCCACATACTCGGCATATTCCAAAAACGCATCTTCCTCGATCATGCTGCGAAACCGGTCCGCATGGATGAAGTGGTAATCTACGCCGTCCCGCTCCCCCTCACGGGGTGCGCGGGTGGTGGCGGATACGGAAAAATACAGGTCGTTCCGCCCCTCGAACAGCGCGTGGAGCACCGTGCTCTTTCCAACGCCGGAGGGACCCGAGATGATGAATGTCTTGCCCTTCCTGTTCAAATCTTATTCCTCCTCTGTCAGATCTTTCACCGTCAGACCCAGACGGGGCGCCATTTTCTCCGTGCTCAGCGCCGAGAGCACCACATGGTCACTGTCCATGATGAACACCGACGCCGTTTTCCGTCCGAAGGTGGCGTCGATGAGCATGCCGCGGTCCCGCGCCTCCTGCACCAGTCGTTTCACCGGTGCGGAGTCGGGACTGACCACAGCGATGAGCCGCTCCACGGAGATAAGGCTGCCGAAGCCGATATTCACAAGCTGCATGGCCACCTCACTCAATGTTCTGGATCTGCTCGCGGATCTTCTCCACCTCGGCCTTCATGTTCACCACATCCTGCGCAATGGTCAGGTCGTTGCACTTGGAGCCGATGGTGTTGCACTCGCGGTTGATCTCCTGCACCAGGAAGTCCAGCTTCCGGCCCACGGGGACATCGCCGGCCAGCATGGTCCGCAGCTGGGCCATGTGGCTGTGCAGGCGCACCGTCTCCTCGTCCACTGCCACCTTGTCGGCGAAAATGGCCGCCTCGGTGAGGATGCGGGACTCGTCGATGGTAGCGGATTGCAGTACCTCCATCATCTTGGTCTCCAGCCGCTGGCGGTAGGCCGCCACCGTCTCCGGTGACCGCTGCTCCACCTTGTCCACCGTCTCCTCGATGACAGCGGCGCGGCCGCCCACGTCCTCCGCCAGCTTGGCGCCTTCCACGGCCCGCATCTCGTTGTAGGCCGCCAGCGCGTCCTCCAGCACGGCGCAGATGTCGGCGGCGATAGCGTCCACATCCTCCTCCGCCTTGGTGACGGTCAGCACGTCGGGGAACTTAGCCAGCATGTCCGGTGTGACGCGGCCCTCCAGCCCGAAAGTGTCCTTCAGCCGCATCAGCGCATCGTAATACCCGCGGGCCAGCGCCTCGTTGACGGTCACCACTGTCTCGTCGGCCCCTGTGGCGTCGATGGTGATGAACACATCCACCTTACCGCGGGACACCGCCTTCTGCACGCGGCTCTTGATGGCGTCCTCCGCGAAAATGTAGGCGCGGGGCATCTTCACCGTACAGTCCAGGTAGCGGTTGTTGACGGACCGCACCTCCACCGTGATGTCCCGACCGCTGCGCATCTGCCGCGCGCGGCCGTAGCCGGTCATACTCTTGACCACTCGATCATCTCCTTCATTAGTATAGGAAAAGAGGTCGCCCTCTCGTTGTCAGCAAAAGCAAACGGGCACGCCCAGCGCATTGCAGCACAGACTGATGCCGCACAGGCGCAGGCAGTCGTTATTGTCGCAGCTGCCGGTGGTGACGGAGCCGTAGCCGTTGGGACGGTAGGCGTTCTGCCGCCCCTCCGCCATATCCAGCGCCCGTTGGTACTCCGCGTTGTCCGGCGCCATCTGTACCGCCGTCTGGTAGTACCGCCGTGCCTCGTCCAGCCATCCCCGCCGTGTGCAGATCGCGCCCTTGAGATAGTTCCACTCTGCATCGTGGTCGGTCTGGGCGTTCAGCAGCTCCTCCGCCAGGTTCAGGTTGCCCTGGGTGATGGCGGCGCGGACACGCTGGAGCCGCGAAGCGCCGGTGCCGTAGCCCGCGCCGTACCCCGCGTTTCCGTAGCCTGCACCGCCGTAGCTCCCACCGTAGCCGCCGTAGCTGCCGCCTGTGTAGCCGCCGCCCTGCCGCGCAGCCTTGCGCTGGCTCTGGACCTCCTCATAGGCCTCGTTGATCTCTTTCATGCGCTCCTGTGCCAGATCGGCCAGCGGGTTGTCGTGATAGTTGTCGGGATGGTATTTCCGCGCCAGATCACGATAGGCTTTTTTCACTTCATCGTCCGTGGCGGTGCTGGGAACGCCCAGCACCTGATAGGGATCACGCATCGTTGGTGTCCGCCTTTCGTATAGCTTGTCTCTCTCGTCTCCGTCTATGGAACGTACCGTTCAGCACGGCCGCCCCCACGATATACAGTCCCTCGTAGACCGCGGCGCGGAGCACCGGCGCATACACGCCAAAGTCCGCCAGCTCGAAGGCCGCCGCCATGGCCCGCACGGAGCCGTCCAGCGTACCGGCCAGCTGCTGCCGATCCTCCTCCGACAGCGCCCCGTCCTGCACCCGGAATCGCAGGACCAGTGGGTTATAGCTGCCGGTCTTCAGATCCTCCTTCAGATCGTCCGCTGCGTCCACCAGATACACCCAGCGGCCCAGATGGTACAGCAGCTGCTCCGCCACCCGCCGTTTCACCGGATCCGCGATGCCCTGTGCCGCACCGGCCAGCAGCACCGCGAAGGCGTCTGCGGGGCGGTCCAGTGATGGACACCGCTCCGCCTCCAGCTCCGCCAGCGCCGTCAGGCGCTTCTGCGTCTCGGCGTCAAAGTCCGGCTGCCGCCGCCGCGCCTTCCGATAGGCCCGCCGCAGCAGCAGTGCCGCCGCTCGATACTTCAGGCCCTGAAAAAGGCCATGATCGGCGATGCCGTCCTGTATCTGCCACCAGGTCAGGATCACGCTCATGTCGGCGGCGGTATCCATGGCCGCGTCGCCGCAGGCACACCGCCGTTTCCGGAACGGATGGACTGCGCACCGCTTTTCGCACGTCCCGCCGCCCTCCGACAGCACCATGGCCAGGAACGTCAGGTCGTAGTTCAGGATCATCCGCCCCGCCGGGCCGTAAGACGCTCCCAGCGCGTGGCACAGTCCGCAGTAGGCGGCGCGGAACGTCTCACGTTCCTCCTCCGTCAGGCGCCGGTCCGATGGCCGCACATAACCGAACATCCGTCAGAACAGCCGCAGGATGGTGTAGGTCAGGCTGCCGTCCTTCTTGGTCTGCCTGTCGTAGAACACGCTGGGCAGGAAAAACACTGCCGCCGCGATGACCGCCGCCGCGTAGCGCCAGCCCTCGCTCATCAGCCCCTCCGTCAGGAAGTACCCCAGCAGAAAGCCCACCACCGGCAGCAGGTACACCAGCGCCACCACGCCCAGCAGCTTTTTCGTGCTGCTCTCCACCACCACCTTGTCGCCCTTCTGGGCGCCCACGTCGTTTCTGGCGCGGGCGTGGATGGCCGCGCCGGTCATACCGCAGCCGGCACATTCCTCGCAGTCATGTCCGCAGGCGGACTTTCTTGGCACGGAGATCTCCGCGTACCCGCCGGCCAGCACCTTTTCCACCGTTGCGATCTGAGTCATCTCATGTCACCTCTCGGGATAATTCGTTTTAATTCTCGTTTCCGGACCCGTTGTTCCCGTGGGACGTCAAGCCGCCGTCAGGCTCCGGTTCAGGCTCTGGCTGCGTGTCGGTGACATACACCGTCACCTCGTAGCTGCCCTTCACCGCCACATCGCGGTAGCCGCTGACCGTCACCGTTACCGGCACACGGCAGCTGCCCGTCTCCGTCACGCTGCTCAGGTCGACGGTGGCCGTTATGGCGTCCGCCTTCAGCTCCGCCAGCTCCTCGCTGAGACCCCACAGCCGCACATCCAGCGTGTCCATCACCTCAGCGTACAGCCCGCTGGGCACGTTGGTATAGCTGAACGTGTCCACCGTAACGGTCTTTTCCTCGATGCCCTCCATGGTGATCTCCACGGTGGCCACCTCGTTGCTGTTGGCCAGCCATGTGCCGTCCGGTGCCGTCACCACATAGCTGTTCTGCTGCCAGATGTCCAGATCCTCGATATACAGCGTGGCCAGCACGATCTCATCGATGTTCTCCAGCACATCTGCTTCGCCGATGAGCCGCACACTGCTGGGCGTGATGGTGGTCTTGATGCTCTGTCCGGCCGAGCCCGGCACGCCGGACAGCTCCACCGCCAGCGAGACCTCCTTGGTGGTCAGCACCGGCACCTTGGCCTGGATCAGGCTGGCATTGGTGCGGATATTGCTGTTGTCCACAGGGTTGTCGTCGTTGTCGTACAGCTGTACGCTCTCCGTCTGGATGACTGAGCGGGTGGCGTCGCTGATGTCCACCGTCAGCTTGGCGTAGGCCACGTTCAGCAGGTCATCTCGCTGTCCCCGCAGCACCAGTGTGGTGGGGTCCAGCACCGTCTCGCCGGTGAAGTAGCCGTCCGCCACAGTACCGGTAACGACGCAGTTCACCGGCACCTCCTTGGTATACAGCTCGCCCACCGTCACCGTTACCTTGTACTTGCTGGCCCAGTCCACCGACAGGGCCGAGGACTGTACCCCATCGGGGTATACCACGTCCCATCGCAGGGTGTGTACACCCACGGAGTCGATGCTGGACGTGCTGGCCACCAGGCGCACATTGTCCTTGTTGATCTTCACCAGCTCCCGTTTGGTGCCCTTGATGGTCAGGTCCACTGTGGTGTCGTAACCCGACAGCAGCATCAGATTCTTGTCCGCCAGCGTGGTGGACTCGCCGGAAAATTCCACGGGGATGTCCCGAATGGTCTTGGTTCGCTCCGGTGCCTTCTCCACGTCCACATAGACCCAGATGGCAACGGCCACCAGAATGGAGGCGATGACCTGAAGCACCTTGTTTCGGCTGACGCCGGACTTCTCATTCTTCTGCTCCATTGTCGCCCTCCTTCCTCCGCAGGCCCAGCAGATCTGCCAGACTGCGGCGCGGCTTGTCCTCCAGCTCCTCCGGCTGCGGCATCAGCTCGTTGCGCAGCAGCTTGGACAGTGTCTCCGGCATCAGATGCCGCTTCAGCATACCGCCTATCGCCACGGAGATGGAGCCTGTCTCTTCGGAGACGATGACCACCACGGCGTCGGAATTCTCGCTCATGCCGATGCCGGCGCGGTGACGCATGCCCAGGTCACGGCTGAGGTTCACGTTCTTGGACAGGGGCAGCATACAGCCCGCCCCCAAAATGCGCCCGTGGCGGATGATGACCGCGCCGTCGTGCATGGGTGCCTTAACGAAAAAGATGTTTTTCAGCAGCTCCGAGGACACGGCGGCGTCCAGCGTAGTGCCGCTGCGCACCATGTCGTCCAGCAGGATATGCCGCTCAAACACGATGAGCACGCCGGTCTTGCTCTGGGACATCTCTTTGCAGGCGATAACCGTCTGGTCGATGGCCTTCTCCACCTCGGACTGCTGCTGCGCCGGCGTGAATGCCCTCAGCAGCCGGATGTTCTTGCTGCCCAGCTTCTCCAAAATCTGACGGATCTCCGGCTGGAACAGGATGATGAGGGCCAGGATGCCCACCTGCACCATGTTGCCCAGAATATAGGCGATGCCGTTGAGGTGGAAGATCTCCGCCAGCCACAGGGCCAGCAGGAACATCACAACGCCCTTGAGGATATTCTCCGCGCGGGTACTCTTTACCAGGTCCAGCAGCTTATAGACCAGAAACGCGATGATGGCCACGTCCAGAATATCCGTGAGGCGCACGAGCATTAAGTAATTCCCAATTTTTTCTAAAAACGCCAGCATTGTTTCCATACTGTCAACCCTTCCGTATCGGACAGAACTCCGCATAGAAATAGATACTATCATTATATAAAAAATATTGGGAAAATGCAACAAAAAATTCTGAGTCAAGTCTTGCAGTTTAACGAACTGCCGCCCGCACCATGGCCGTGAAGCGGTCCACCTCCTGGGGCGTGTTGAAAACCGATATACTTACTCGAACGGTGCCGGTCTCCAGCGTCCCCGCCGTGCGGTGTGCCAGCGGCGCGCAGTGCAGCCCCGCCCGCACCGCCGCGCCCTGCGCTGCCAGACGCTCCCCCAGCTCCTCGCAGTCGCGGCCCGCCGCGCGGAAGCTCAGCACTCCCGTCTGGTGGTCGAACCCCTTCTCGCAGAACAGCTCCACGCCATCGATGCCGCGCAGCTGCTCCTCCGCGCGCATGGCAAGCCGCCGCTCGTGGCCCGCGATGCGGTCGACCCCCTTCTCCGCCACGAACCGCAGGCCCTCCAGCAGTCCCGCAATGCCCGGCATGTTGTGGGTCCCTGCCTCCAGCCGGTCCGGCAGCTCCTGCGGCATGTGCTGCAAAAGGGACTGGGAGCCGGTGCCTCCCTCCAGCAGCGGCTGAGCCTCGTGGCCGCACAGCAGCAGCCCCGTCCCCTGTGGGCCGTACAGCCCCTTGTGCCCCGGCATGGCAATGAACGCCGCGCCCAGCTCCCGCATGGACACCGGCAGCATCCCCGCCGACTGGGAAGCATCCAGCACGAAGGGCACGCCCCTCCGGCGGCACAGCGCCGCGATGCCCTCCGCCGGCAGGCGATAGCCGAACACATTGGACACATGGGTGCAGATCACCGCGTCCGCTCCGGCGTCCAGCGCCTGCTCAAACTCCGCCAGCATGGACTCCGGTCGAAACAGCGGCGCGTCGACGACGGTCAGCTCAACATTGGGGATGCCGTGGAGAGGCCGCGTCACCGCGTTGTGCTCGTAGCCGGAGATGACCACGCGGCATCCGGGCTTCACCAACGTTTTGATGGCGATGTTCAGCCCATGGGTGGCGCTGGATGTGAACACCACGCATGCAGGGTCCTCCACATCGAACAGCGCTGCCGCCAGACTGCGGCACCGGAAATCCGTCTCCTCCGCCAACCGCGTGGCGGGATAGCTGCCCCGCCCGGGCGAGCTCATGGCCGCTGCGGCGCGGTACATGGCGCGGCGCACCCGTTCCGGCTTCTGTAATGTCGTGGCTCCGGCGTCAAAATAGATCATAGCTCCACCTCGCTGTATCCGCTGCCATCGCGGACGTAGATCCGCAGCGGCGCAAGCCCTATGCCGCGCAGCAGGGCGGCAGCCTCCTCCGCCCGCTGCCCCTGCATCCGCAGGACGTAGCCGCAGCCGCTGCCGGTAAGTCCCACCGGTGAGCGGCCCATGGCGGCGCGGATGCCGTGCTGCGACAGCGCCTGCATCATGCGCTGCGCCTGTGTGACGGAGCGGGCGGTCATCAGATATTCTTCCATATCGCACCTCCTCACACGCCATTTTATGAGGTGTCAAACGCCGGTGTGAAAGGCGGGGCCGGCCTTTTCGGTCGGTCCCGCCAATTTCTTCATCATGTATCACATTTTCCCCAATAATGCCACCGCGTGGCAGGCCATGCCCTCCCCCGCACCGGTGAAGCCAAGATGCTCCTCGGTGGTGGCCTTAACAGACACCTGCGCCGCATCGATGCCCATAGCGTTTGCCAGCCGCCGCCGCATCTCCGGAATATAGGGAGCCAGCTTCGGGGCCTGGGCCAGCACCGTAGCGTCTACGTTGCCGATCTCCCAGCCGTTCTCCGCCAGCCGCGCTGCCACCTGTTCCAGAAGGTGCAGGCTGTCCGCACCCCGCCAGCGTTCATCGCTGTCGGGGAACATGCCGCCGATGTCGCCCAGCGCCGCCGCGCCCAGCAGCGCGTCCATCACCGCGTGAGCCAGTACATCCGCATCGGAGTGGCCCAGCAGCCCCCGCTCATAGGGAATGGTGACACCGCCCAAAATCAGGGGGCGGCCCTCCACCAGACGGTGCACGTCGTAGCCGTGCCCGATGCGCAGATCTATCATGCCTGAACCTCCCGCCGACGCAGGAACAGCTCCGCCACAGACAGGTCCTCCGGCGTGGTGATCTTGATATTTTCCCGCCATCCAGGTGTCAAGTAAACCTCCTTGCCAAGCCGCTCCACAGCGGAGCAATCGTCTGTCAGCGGTGCCTCGGCGGCGATGGCGGACTGGAGCGCGGCCTTCAGCAGGTTCGCCTGGAACACCTGGGGCGTCTGCACAGCGAATAAGGTGCTGCGGTCCGGTGTGGACAGCACCAGCCCCGACAGATCCGCCACCTTCACCGTGTCCGTCACCGGCACGGCCGGCGCCACAGCGTAGGTCCGCTGGCCCAGGCGGATCAGATCATCCACCTGCTCCGGCAGTACCAACGGGCGGGCCCCGTCGTGGACTGCCAGATACTCCACGTCCTCGTTGGCCTCCAGCGCCGCCAGCAGTACGGACTCAGCACGGCTTGCGCCGCCCTCCACCACGCGGACGGGCTTGCGGATGCCGGCGCTGCTGACCAGCGCCGCCACTTCCTCCAGCTTTTCCGGCTGGGCAGCCACCACGATCTCGTCCACCAGCACAGCCTGATCCAACACGGTCAGCGTCCGCGCCAGCACCGGCACACCGCACAGCGGTGCGAACATCTTATCCTCGCCGCCCATGCGGGAGGACTTCCCTGCTGCCGGTACAATGGCCGTGCAGAAGGGGTGTACCTTCTTCTTCAGGCCTTTCTTCCATTTTTCAAACAGGCTCCCCATCGTTTTTCGCTCCTATCGCTGGATTTTGCTATTAGTATACCGCACTTTTCCACGGTTTACAAGGCGCAAAGAAGAGGGCCGCAGGCCCTCTTCTTTGCTGTTTCGTGTTACCGTTTGTTGTGGCGATACCAGATGTGCTGCTTCTCCGCCTCGCGGATCAGCTCGTCGCGGAAGTCGGGGTGGGCGATGGAGATCAGCTTCTCCGCCCGTTCCCAGACGCTGAGGCCCTTCAGGCAGACGCATCCGTACTCCGTCACCACGTACATGGTGTTGACGCGGGTATCCGTCACCACGGAGCCGGTCTGGAGCGTGGGGCGGATGCGGGACGCTACCGTGCCGTCCTTATTCTGATGGGTGGAAGACAGGCAGATGAAGCTCTTGCCGCCATGGGACAGATACGCACCCAGCACGAAGTCCTGCTGGCCGCCGGAGCCGCTGATCTGGCGGGTACCCGCCGTCTCGCCGTTGACCTGACCGTACAGGTCCACATCCACCGCATTGTTGATGGAGACAAAGTTGTCGATAGCCGCGATGGTGCGCACATCGTTGGTATAGCTGATAGGCGCGGCCATGCAGGCGGGGTTGTCGTCCAGATAGTCGTAGAGCTTCTGGGTACCGGCTGCGAAAGCGTAAACCTGACGGCCGCGGTCGATATTCTTACGGGCGCAGGTGACCTTTCCCGCCATAGCCAGATCCACGTAGGCGTCCACGTACATCTCCGTATGTACGCCCAGATCCTTCAGATCGGATTGGCACAGCATAGCTCCCACGGTGTTGGGCATGCCGCCGATGCCCAGCTGGAGGCAGGCTCCGTCGGGGATCTGCTCTACGATCAGGCGGGCCACCGCTTTATCCACATCATCGGCCTCTCCGGAAGGCTGAATGCCCATGGGGTCGTTGCGGCCTTCCACCACCATGTCCACCTCGCTGATGTGGATGGTGTTGTCAAAACCGCCCAGACAGCGGGGCATGTTCTCGTTGACCTCCACGATGACCACCTTGGCCTTCTCGCAGACGGCGCGCACGTGGGATGCGGACAGGCCGAAGTTGAAGTAGCCGTGGCTGTCCATGGGCGTGACTTGGAACATGGCCACGTCCGGCGGCGTGATGTGATCGTAGTAGTAGCGGGGCAGCTCAGAATAGCGCATGGGCTCATAGAACCCGGCGCCGCTGGCGATGTAATGGCGCTCCACCCCGCTCATGTGGTGGGAATTGAAAATAATGTGGCGTGCGGGGTCCTCGATGTCGAAGATAGCAGGCTTCCACAGGCTGATACCGCCGCGGACCTTCACATCCTCCAGTTCCGGTGCGCGGCGGGCCAGTGCCTCGTCCAGCACGCGGGGGTGGATGGCGCAGAAGCCGTAATCCACCCAATCGCCGGACTTGATAATCTTCACCGCCTCATCCGCGGTGGTCAGCTTCTGGCGGTACAGTTCCCGATAATCAGCAAAAGACATAGCAGTTCCTCCTCTTTCTTTTCGTTCTCCTAATCGTTAATTTTACCACAAGCCCGAGAGAAGTACATTGGCGGATGTGCCAATTATCAGCCCTTCTGATTGTGCAAAATTTAACATACTGTGATTCGGGTACGAGCTTTTATGTATACGGGTATAAACAGGTACACTTTCGTACAAAAAAAGCAGCGGTACACTCGTACCGCTGCTTTTTAACAGACGTTTTTACTCGTCGTCACCCTCGTCAGCGGCGGGGGTCAGCAGAGCGCGGATAGACAGAGAGATCTTCTGCTTCTCCTCGTCGATAGCCGTGATCTTGGCGTCCACGATGTCGCCCTCAGCCAGCACGTCGCCGGGCTTCTCGATGCGGCGATCCGCGATCTGGGAGATGTGGATCAAACCGTCCACGCCGGGAACTACCTCGGCAAAGGCGCCGAAGGTCATCAGCTTGACGATGCGGACCTTGGCCACATCGCCGACCTTGTAGGTGGACATGAACTTGTCCCACGGGTTGCAGGAACGATCCTTCACGCCCAGAGAGATCTTGCGCTTCTCGGGATCGAAGGAGATGACATATACATCCAGGGTGTCGCCCACGGAAACCACCTCGGCGGGGTTCTTGATGCGGGACCAGGACAGCTCGGAGATATGTACCATACCATCCACGCCGCCGATATCCACGAACACACCGTAGGAGGTCATAGACTTGACAGTGCCGGTGTAGTGCTTGCCCACCTCGATGTTCTCCCAGATCTCGGCCTGGGCAGCCTGACGGGCCTCGTAGGTCACGGCCTTGATGGAGCCCACCACACGGCGGCGGGCACGGTTGACCTCGGTGATGCGCAGGGAGACGGTCTGACCGATCAGAGCGCTGAGCTCAGCGCCGCGGGGCAGGCCGGACTGGGAAGCGGGCACGAACACGCGCACGCCCTTGACGTTGACCACGATGCCGCCCTTGTTCTCCTCGGTGACCTTGCCCTCCAGGGTAGTCTTCTCCTCACGGGCCTTCTCGATATCCTCCCAGACCTTGACAGCGTCCAGACGCTTCTTGGACAGCATGGCATAGCCCTCCACGTCGTTGACGCGGATGATATAGGTCTCGATCTCGTCGCCGACCTTCACCACATCCTCAGGCTTCACGCTGGGATCGGCGGACAGCTCGTCGATGTTGATATAACCTGCCTGCTTGCAGCCCAGGTCAACCTGCACCTCGGTGGGACCGATGGCAGTCACGATACCGGTTACCTTCTCTCCTGTATTCAAAGTCTTAAAAGATTTTTCCAGCATTTCCTCGAAGCTCTCTTCGGTAGCTTCCACGTTCTTGATCTCGTCGCTCATTCTTGTATATACCTCCTTAATGATGCCCGCAGGCGTGGACGCGCCGGCTGTAAGCCCCGCCACAGAACATCCGTTAAGAAAGTCACCCTTGAGTTCTTCCGCCCGCTCGATCTGACAGACCACGGGGCACCTCTCGCTGCAAATCTCCGTTAAATGTTTGGTGTTGGCACTCTTACGATCTCCGACCACGACCATCACGTCCACCTTGGCGGCAATGTCTGCCGCTTCCGATTGACGCTTATGCGTAGCATCACATATTGTATCAAAGATTTCTACGTTTGTACACTGTTTTTTTAAAATTTTTACGCAGTTTTCCCAGAGAACCCGAATGCAGGTGGTCTGGGCCGCTGCCATCAGGGGCCGCTCACGCCGCTCCGGCCGCTGCGACAGCCAGTTTTCCAGGGCCTCCGGCCCGTCTAAAATGACGGAATTCTCCGCCCAGCTGGCCGCGCCGATCACCTCCGGATGGTGCTGCTCGCCGATGATGAGGGGCGTGCGGCCCTGCTCCTCCGCCTGCGCCACCAAACGCTGGATGCGCCGGACATTGGGACATGTGGCGTCCACGATAGACGCGCCGGCGGCCTCCAGCTGCTGGTAAACCTGCTTTTTCTCGCCGTGGGAACGGATGATCACCGTATCCCCCGCCTGCACCTGCGCGGGGTCGTCCACCTGCCGCGCACCCAATGCGGCCAGCCCCTGCACCACGTGGGCGTTGTGGATGATGCTGCCCAGCATGACGCAGCCGCCCTTGTCCCGGGCCGTCTGCTCCGCCAGCTTCACGGCGCGCTCCACGCCGTAGCAGAAGCCGGCGGATTTCGCCAGTATCACACGCATGTCACACCACCCAGCGCGTAGGCACGACGCATGACCTCGTCGGTGTTGGCCTGATACTCCTCCGCCGTGCCCTTGCGCCCGGTGTAGACCGGCTCGAAGGGTTCGCCGAAGGTGATGACCGTCTTGCGGAACAGCCGTTTTTTCGTGCCGATGAACACCGGTACCATCTTCACGCCGGAGCGGATGGCCATCATACCCGCGCCGCTCTTGGGCGTCACCTGTCCAGGCTGTTTTACCCGCGTGCCTTCCGGAAAGATCAGCAGGTTCCAGCCGTCACGCAGGCTGGTGATGGCAGTCTTCACCGCGTTGATGTCACTGTTGCCGCGATCCACGGGGAACACACCGATGTTTCGCAGGAACCACCTCACCACGGGGATAGAAAACAGCTGCTTTTTCGCCATAATGCGCACGTTGAAATTTTGGGGCATGGCCAGCACCAGCAGGATGGGGTCCCAGGCACTGGAGTGATTGGCGCACAGAATGGCGGCCTCGTCCCCCAGGTTCTCCGTGCCCCGCAGTTCCACCGGCAGGAAAAACATCACCAGCGGGCGCAGGATGCTCCAGGCCCGGGCATAGAACTTGTTTCTCAATTGGATACACTCCCCCGTATCACGTCCAGCAGCAGCTCGCGGCTGGCGTCAAAATCCATATCGCTGGTGTCGATCATGATGGCATCGTCCGCCGCACGCAGCGGCGCGGCGGCGCGGTGGGTGTCGTTGTAGTCCCGCTCCTCCATCTCGCGCAGCACCTCCTCATAGGGCTTGGGGGTGCCCCGCTGCTCCAGCTCCAGCGCGCGGCGCCCGGCCCGCACCTTTACATCGGCGTAGAGGAAAATTTTCACGTCCGCATCGGGCAGCACCACCGTACCGATGTCGCGGCCATCCATAATGACGCTGTGCTCTCGCGCCAGCGAGCGCTGCATCTCCATCAGGAAATCCCGCACGCCCTGGATGGCGGAGACGGCGGAGGCATACATAGAGATCTCCGGCAGGCGGATGTCCGCCGTCACGTCCTCCCCGTTCAGCAGCATACGCTGCACGCCGTCGGCGTCGTGATCCATGCCGATGTGTACCTCCGGCAGCAGCGCCAGCACCGCCGGTGCGTCCTTGGGGTCCACGCCGCAGCGCTGCACGTACAGCCCGATGGTACGGTAGATGGCACCGGTGTCCACATACAGGATGCCCAGACGCTCCGCCACCGCCTTGGCCAGTGTGCTCTTCCCTGCGCCGGAGGGCCCGTCGATGGCCACGGCGTATTGTTTTTTATTCATCATTCCATCCTCATCTCTCTGCGGCGGAAAGTCCCGCCAGATATCCGGTCGCCCACGCGATCTGAAGGTTGAAGCCGCCTGTGTAGGCGTCCACGTCCAGCACCTCGCCGGCAAAATACAGCCCGTCCGTCAGCTTGGAGGCCATGGTATTGGGCACCACTTCGCCCACCTTGACGCCGCCGGCGGTGACGATGGCCTCCGCCACGGGGCGGGGACCGGTGAGCGGTACCGTGAAATGCTTCAGCTCCTGCACCAGCACGCGGCGCTGTTCCCTGGTAAGGCTGTTGGCCTTTTCGCCCTCCGGCAGAGCCAGACGGCGCAGCAGCACCGGTACCATACTGCGATGCACCAGCCCTGCCAGAATATTGCCCATATCGCGGTTGGGATTCTCCCCGATGTCCCGCAGGATACGGGTGTCCAGCCTCTGCTCATCCAGTGCCGGCTTCAGGTCGATGACCAGCCGGTACTGCTCCTTGTCCCAGCGGCGCAGGTGGGCGCTGGCGGACAGCATCAGCGGGCCTGACACGCCGAAATGGGTAAACAGCATCTCACCGAACTCCCGGAATACCGGCTTATTTCTGTCGTTGAGCACCGTAGCCTCCACATTCCGCAGGCTCAGGCCCTGCATGGCGGCGCAGTCGGGATCGCTGCTCTCCAGCGGCACCAGCGACCCCCTTGGCGGCACGATGGTGTGCCCCAGCGCCGCCGCCATAGCGTAGCCGTCGCCGGTAGAGCCGGTGGCGGGATAGGACACGCCGCCGGTGGCCAGCACCACGGCGGATGCCGGATAGTGCTGCTTCTCGCCCTGCACGCCGGTGACATGGCCGTCCTGCACCGTGATCTCCCGCGCCCTGTCCCGCACCCAGCGGACGTGCAGGCGCCGCAGCTCCCGCTCCAACGCGCCGGAGATGTCGAAGGACCTGTCAGACACAGGGAACACACGGTTCCCCCGCTCCACCTTCAGCGGTACGCCCAGCCCCTCGAAAAACGCCATGGCGTCCTGGGGCGTGAAGCGGGTCAGGGCGCTGTACAGGAACCGGCCGTTGCCGGGAATATTGGCCATCAGCGTCTCCTGATCGCAGTCGTTGGTCACATTGCAGCGGCCCTTTCCCGTAATATTCAGTTTCTTGCCCAGCCGTTCGTTGGGCTCCAGCAGCGTCACCTGTCCGCCCTGACGGGCGGCGGTGATGGCTGCCATCATACCGGCGGCGCCGCCGCCGATGACTACGATCTCAATCATCGTCCTCTTTCCCGAAGATACCGTACTTCGACCACACCTGTTCCATGTCCGCCAGTGCGGCGGACAGCTCCTCCTTGCGCTGCTTGCCCACCGCCAGTATCAGGGCGTTCAGCAGGCTCAGCGGCGCCGTCATGGAATCCACGAAGGAGATCATATCGCTGGGCGCCAGCAGCGACAGCGTGGCCATCTGGTACATGGGGGACATGGGGCTGTCCGTGATGGCAATGACATCCGCTTTGCGGGCGCAGGCAAACTGCACCGCGTGGATGGCCATCTTGGAGTAGCGGGGGAAGCAGATGCTCAGCAGCACATCCCCCGGCCCGATGTGGACCAGCTGCTCATAGATCTCGCCGGCGGCCGCGCTCTGCACCAGCGTGACGTTCTCGAAGATAAAGTGCATATAAAAGTTGAGGTAGCCCGCCAGAAATGAGGACGAGCGCACGCCCAGGATATAGATATGCTTGGCGTGGAGCAGCTTGTCCACCACCCGCTCGAACTCGTCGCGGTCCAACTCCTCGATGATGTCGTGGATGCTGTTCATGTCCCGCTGCATCACGCTGCCCAGAATGTCCCCGCCGCTCATCTGGTCGCTGGACACCTGGATGCGCTGGATGGACGTGAGCTTACCGCGAATCAGCTCCTGCAGCTCCTTCTGCATATCAGGGTAGCCGTTATAGCCCAGCTCTGCCGCGAAGCGCACCACGGTGGACTCGCTGACTTGCGCCGTCTGGCCCAGCTTACTGGCGGTCATAAAGGCCGCCTTATCGTAGTTTTCCAGAATATAATTGGCGATACGCTTCTGTCCCTTGGAGAACGTATCCATGCCGTTCCGTATGGTCTGCAAAACGCTCCTATTCACGTGTATCGCCTCCCGTTATCCTTTGTATTTCCTGCGCTGTCAAGTATCTCCACTTGCCAATCGGGAGGTCGTCCAGCCGCAGGCCGTCCTCCTCCACGCGCTGCAATTTTTCCACATGCAGGCCCAGCCCGGCGCACATGCGCCGTATCTGCCGGTTCTTGCCCTGATGGATGGTGACACGCAGGAGGGCCTGCCCCTCGCGGCGGCTGAGTTCCCGGGCCTGGGCCGGTGCGATGGGCTCGCCGTCCAGCTCCGTGATGGCCATCAGGCGCTCCGCCGCACCCCGTATGTCACCGCGTACCGTTACCAGATAGACCTTGTCCACCTGATGACTGGGGTGCAGCAGCCGGTGGGCGAAATCGCCGTCGTTGGTGAACAGCAGCAATCCCTCGGAGTCCCGATCCAGCCGTCCCACGGGGTACACCCGTGCGCCGCAGCCGGACACCAGCTCCGCCGCCGTGTGCCGTCCGTATTCATCGGAGAGGGTGGTGACATAGCCCCGCGGCTTGTTAAGCATCAGGTAGACCCGCCGTGTGTCGGCGGGCAGCGGCTGGCCGTCCACGGTGATGGTATCTGTCTCCGGATCGGCGCGGTCGCCCAGCGTCGCCGGCGCACCGTTGACGCAGACGCGCCCTGCGGAGATCCACTCCTCCGCCATCCGCCGCGAGCACAGGCCCGCAGCAGCCAGCAGCTTCTGGAGTCGTTCAGCCATGACACTTTCCCCTCTCTGTCTTTCTCTAACTGTGCAGTGCCGCACATGCCGCCGTCAGCGGCTCCCGCAGGCGCAGCAGCGCCGTCTGCACCCCACGGCGCGGAGCCGTCAGCCGGAAGCCGTAGTCATACAGGGCGGCGTGGTCGGCCCAGTCGTTGCCGTCCTGCAGCGTCACCGCCACCAGACGGCAGCCGTCCCGCTCCGTACAGGATACCAGTGTGCGGCCCGCCGCTTGGGTGTACCCCGTTTTCAGGCCGACGCAGCCTTCCACCTGACGCAGGAGGCGGTTGTGGTTCTCCATGGTGCGCTGGCCGATGGTGACACTGCGGCTGGAGCAGATGCGCCGGAACGTGGGGTTTTCCACCGCCGCGGCGGCCAGCACCGCCATGTCCCGCGCTGTGGAATAGTGGCCGTCCGCGTCCAGCCCGTTGGGATTGGCGAAGCTGGTGTGGGCCATGCCCAGCGCCGCCGCTTTCTCGTTCATCAGCGCCACAAAGGGTGTCAGCCCTCCGGCGCACTCTGTCAGTGCCAGCGCCGCATCGTTGCCGGAGCAGAGCAGCAGTCCGTACAGCAGCTCCTCCACCCGCACCGTTTCACCGGCCCTCAGGTACATGGAGGAGCCCTCCGCCATGTGGTCCGGCGTCACGGTGATGACATCGTCCGGCGCGGCGTGCTCCAGCACCACCAGCGCCGTCATGATCTTGGTGGTGCTGGCGATGAGCATCTGGCGGTCGCCGTTTTTCTCGTAGAGCACCTGCCCCATGTCTGCGTCCATCAGGACAGCAGCCGTGGCGGAGACCTCCAGAGCCTCCGCCACAGCCGGCGTTATGCAGAAAATGAGACATAGGGCCCACAAGCCCCGAAGCAGCCTGACTGACATTGGGATCACCCTTATACGATAGAATCATCCCAGTATATTCGGCGGCGGGGCCAAGTATTTTGCCTTAAAAGTCCGCTTTTTCCCGCTTCTTGTCGATGAAGCTCTCCACGCGGTCCATGACCTGAGGCACCATCTCCACTACGCGGTCCACCGTGGTGATGGCAGGGGTGCCCACCGGCAGCATGCGGGTCACGCCGTCCTTGACCACCAGGAACGCCATAGGCTCCACCCGCACGCCTGCTGCTGCGGCAGCACCCACCTTATCCGGCTGCTTGCCGTAATCTCCTCCGCCGCAGCCGAAGCCGAAGCTCAGACGGGACACGGGGATCAGCGTCACGCCGTCCGCCGTGTTGATCGGCTCGCCCACCACCGTGTTGGAGTCCACCATCTGGCGGATCTTATCCATAGAGGCTTCCATCATCGCGCTGATAGAGTTCTTCTTCTCGTTGTTTTCCATGCTGTACGCTCCTTTTTTCAGTTAGTCGTATGGGTCGCGTCCGCCGCGGCGGGCGCCTGGTCTTTCGTGTTCCGCTGGGCGGCCTCCCGCTCCCTGGCCGCCTGCTTCTCCTGGGTCTTCTGCGCCTTGCGGAAGGCGCGGAACCATTTCAGGGCGGGGCCGGCAAAGGCAATGCCGATGGACACCAGATCGCCGATACGGAAGCTCAGCCCCACTTCGCCGCTGACGCGGGTCTCGGCGGCGTTGAAATCCGTCTCCAGATGGATGCGGGGGTCCGGCATGCGCGTCAGCTTCTCCACCTCCGGCATCACCGTCCACATGGCGACGTTAGCCCAGCCGTAGGTCTCCGCCACCCGGGCGGGATCGTCGCCGCCGAAGCACACCGACAGCCGCATGGGGTCGATGCGCAGGCGCTGCCGCGTCCGGCGCAGGCCTCGCTTCAGGGATTCCCACAGGGCGGGCAGCGCGCTGCGAATGTCGGCAAACGTCAGGCCCAACGGCAGCTTTTTGTCGGAGGACTTCTTCTCGCCGCCCTCCTTTTTCGTCTCGGACGCCGTCTCCTTTTTGGGCTTTTCCTTTTTTTCTTTCTCCGGCTTGGGCACCAGCTGCAGCCGGATGGGACCTGCTGTGGCCGTGACGCACAGCTCGTCGCCGAAGCGGATGCGCACACCTACCCGCAGCAACAGCAGCAGGATGATCAGCAGCAGAAGTATGCCCAATATCCACAGTGCGACCAACAGGGTCCCCCCTTCCTCTTATTCTCCCTCCGCCGGCAGGTTCCCCTCGTCGTCCAGGCGCATCTGGCCATCGGCCTCCAGCCCCGGCATCTGCGGCAGATCCTCCAGTGAGTTCAGGTGGAACGCCCGCAGGAACGACTGGGTCGTCCGGTACAGGCGGGGCCGCCCGGGCACCTGCAGCCTGCCGCACTCCTCGATGAGGTGCCGGTCCAGCAGCAGTCCCACGGTGTAGGAGCTGTCCACGCCGCGGATCTGGTCCACATAGGCGCGGGTGGTGGGCTGGTAGTAGGCGATGATGGTCAGTACCTCCAGTGCCGGCTGGCTCAGCTTGGCGGGCTTTCGGATCTCGAATGCCTTGCGGATCTGATCGCCGTACTCCGGCGCGGAGCACAGCTGGTAGCTGTCCTCCATTTTCAAAAGGCGGATACCCCGCCGTTCATAGCTGTAATAGTCCTGAAGCCGCTGGAGCACCAGCTCCACCGTGGGGCGGTCCATGTCCAGCGCCACGCAGATGCGGTCCACGGCCACCGGCTCGCCGGAGGCGAACAGGATGCCCTCCACCGCGGCTTCGATCTCTTTCATTTCCCGTGTATCCATGCTTCTCCCCTTACGTCAGTTCTTCCGGCACGTCGCCATCGCAGGTGACGGTGCAGTCGCTGGCAGAGCCCGCCAACCGGATCAGATTGCTCCGGCACAGCTCCAGCACCGCCATAAACGTGGCCACCAGCTCGCTGCGGCTGCGGCTGCTGCGGAACAGCAGCAGGAATCGGGTGATGCCACCCTGCCGCAGGCGGCGGATGATCTCCCGCGCCTTGGTCTCCACCGGGTACGGCTCCCGCTTCACGATCTCGTCGAAGGCCTTCAGCGGCGGAGCCTCCTCCACCTGACCGCGGCGGTCCGTCACCTCCTGCATAGCCAGGATCAGATCCGCCGGCTCCTGCTGGTACTCGTAGATCTTGCCCCGCTCCATAGGCTCCGGCGGGCGGGTCAGCACGCTGCGGCCGAACTCTCCCATGGGGCCCAGCCGCTCGGTGATGTAGCGCACCTTGGCGTAGGCGTCGCCCCGCTTCCGCTCCTCCAGAGACTGGATGAGGGCGTCCATCTCGCTCTGCGCCTCCTCATCCTCCAGACTCAGCAGCATGCGGGTCTTGATATACATCAGGTGGGCAGCCATGGTGATGAACTCACTGGCCACCTCCAGATCCATCTGCTTGCGCTGCTCCAGATACGCCAGATACTGGTCAAGGATCAGGGCAATGGGGATGTCCTGTATTTCGATTTTGTTTTTGCTCAGCAGGAACAGGATCAGATCCAGCGGCCCCTCGAAATCCTCCAGCGGCTCGCTGCCCTTGGTCTGCACCACCCTTTCCAGCTTAAAGATCAGATCGTCCAACGGTTTTGCTCCTCAGAAGCCGACGATGCGGCAGAATAGATCGAACACCCAGCGGATGGCCGCGTCCAGCGCATTGCTGCCGATGCCTACGGAGATGATGATTACCAGCAGCACCATACCGAACTGCTCGTAGCGCATCAGCCAGTTATAGGCGCGGTCCGGCAGCAGCACCGCCACGACCTTGGAGCCGTCCAGCGGCGGTACCGGCACCAGATTGAACAGGCCCAGACCCACCGACAGGGACGCGGTATTCACCAGAAACGTGAACAGCGTCTCCGGCAGCGTACCCGTGGCCAGAGCGCGGAGATAGACCAGCCGCGCCGCCAGCAGAAGCAGCAGCGCCAGCACGAAGTTGGAGACCGGGCCGGCCAGCGCCGTGATCGCCATGCCCTGCTTGGGCTTTTTGAAGTAGTTGGGATTCACCGGCACGGGCTTAGCCCAGCCGAAGCCCGCCACGATCATCATCACAAAGCCGATCCAGTCGATATGCCGCAGCGGGTTCAGGCTCAGCCGATGAGCCCGCTTGGCGGTGGGGTCTCCCAGCGCGTAGGCGGCCAGTCCGTGGCACGTCTCGTGGATGGTCAGGCACAGGAACACGGCGGCCAGCCGCAGCAGGATACTCTCCAGCGAGCCGAAGTCCAGCGCATTCCAAAGATTTGTCAGATATTGCAAAGGAAGCTCCTCCCTTTCAGAAACGCCGTTTTTCGATAGTTCTCTGTATTATAGCAAATATTCCTCCCATTGACAAGGAGAAATCCCCCGTCTATTGTCACCGAATTGACCGGTATGTAACCGTTTTGTATCCAACTTCCCACCAATTTGTCTTTTCCCTGTAAGGATGCGTACCAAAAGGTCTGGTATAGTATAGGTACAAAGTAAAACGCAACACGGATCTGATAGAAAGGAGAACACGAATATGGTGAAGATGAATACGATCGCAGGTCTGGTGGTTCTGTGCATGGTGTCCGCTGTGGCAGCGTTTTTCCTGCCCAACGCCGTAGGTACGGCGCTCTCCTTTGTGAGCATTGGCGCGGCGGCAGCCATCGGCGTACTGGCCATCGTGGCTTTCGTGCGGCTGCTCACCCAGCGCCGTGCGTTCTGATACAGGCCCTTCCACCTGTCATCCGACCCCCGCTCTATTCCCGCAGGTCAGGGAACGCGCAGGCGTTCCCTGACCCTTTTACATGGTTGCAAAACGCCGCGCCGCCGGTTATACTGACAGTAAACCCAATACAAAAGGAGAAATACGTATGAAGGTACGTCTCAACGAGGATCAGGAGATCGTCCGCACCATCCGTGAGGGCCTGCGCCGCACCGGCGGCTACTGTCCCTGCCGTCTGGCCCGCACCGAGGAGAACCGCTGCATGTGCAGGGAGTTCAAGGACCAGATCGCCGACCCCGACTATGAAGGCTACTGCCACTGCCGCCTGTATTATAAGGAGAAGTGACGGATACGCGTACAAAAAGGCTGAGCGAAGCTCAGCCTTTTGTCTTATTTGCCCTTTATCAGCTCCCGCAGGAGCCCGATGGCCGTCAGCACCGTGCCGCCCAGCAGCATGAAGTCCGCCAGATTCCACACGAGGCTCCGCAGCTTCTTCCCCGCCCCGGGGAATCGGACGTAGTCCGTGACGCTGCCCCGCCGCAGCCGGTCGTACTGGTTGCTCAGGCCGCCGGTAAGAGTCAGCAGGATGCCCAGCCGTGCCGGCGCCGTCCGCCGCTCCACATCGGGCAGCAGCAGCGCCGCCGCCAATAGCCAGATCCCCAGCGGTACCCACCGCAGGAGTCCGGGATAGCGGCTGCCCTTGCCCAGAAAGAAGCCCGGGTTCTCCAGATGCGTCAGCTGCAGGAGCTTTCCGCGATACCGCAGCTTTTCGCTGCGTGCCAGCGCCTTCAGCACGCGGTCGCACACCAGCAGCGCCGCCGTGACACCGATGAGTATCCACATGGTGCTACCTCCTGCCCCGCCGGATGGTAAAGCCGAACACCAGGCCGCACAGCCCGCCCACGATGTGGGTGATCTGGGAGATGCTGTCCTGTTTGAACAGCCCATCCATGATCTCGCCGCCCAGATAGAAGATGACCACCAAAATCAGCGTGACGGGGATCTCGCCGCGGCGCATGGCGGTGAAGGAGGACAGCACGATCATCATGAACACCACGCCGCTGGCCCCCAGCAGCACGGTGTTGGGGAAGAACACAAAGTGCACCAGCCCCGTGATGAGGGCGGTCAGTGCGATGGTCCAGACCATGGTGCCGCTGCCGTACTTCTCCTCCAGCCCCGGCCCTACCAGCAAAATCAGCAGCATGTTGCTCATATAGTGCTCGTAGTCCGCGTGGCCCAGCACGTGGCCGAAGAACCGCAGGTAGGTCAGCGGGTCAGACAGCGATGCGCGGTACACGGAGAAATATTGGTAGGTCGTCGCTCCGTTGGTCCAGTTGCCCAGCAGCAGGGCCAGCAGGCTCAGCAGGGCAAACGTCAGGATCACCGGTGCATTGAAGCGTATCACGATCTTCTTCAACTGGATTCCCTCTTTTCAAATACGATAAAAGCAAGTATACTATAAGCTGACAAAAATGTAAACAATGCAAAATGAAGGAGGCCCCTGAACGTGAAAAAATGGTTGAAGGCCGCGCTGTGCGTCCTGCTGGCGATCCTGCTCATCGTGGGCGGCTACGTGGCCTACGTATTCATCGACTATCACCGCATCGGCGACATGGCGCTGACACCCTCCGACGGCGGCGCCGCATCCGTCCGGACGGACACGCCCTACACCGTGTTGTCCTACAACATCGGCTTCGGCGCCTACGAGGACGACTACGGCTTCTTTATGGACGGCGGCACTGAGTCCCGTGCGTGGAGCGAAGAGCGGCTGACGAAGAATCTGTCGGAGATCTCCGCGTTTCTGACGGAGCAGTCGCCGGACTTCCTGCTGGCGCAGGAGGTGGACATCGGCTCCACCCGCAGCTATCAGGTGGACGAGCGGCCCTATCTGACCGAGGCGCTGGAGGACATGAGCGGCGTGTTCTGCCAGAACTACGACTCGCCGTACCTGATGTACCCCCTGCTGCGGCCTCACGGCGCGTCCCGCTCCGGCCTGCTGACCCTTTCCTCCGCCGCCATCACCTCGGCCGGGCGTGTGGAGCTGCCGGTGGAGGGCGGCTTCATGAAGCTGCTGGATCTGGACCGGTGCTATTCCGTCAGCCGCATCCCCGTGGAAGGCAGTAAAGAGCTTGTCCTTTACAACCTGCATCTCTCCGCATATACCAGCGATGGCACCATCGCCACGGAGCAGCTGAAGCTGCTGCTGGCGGACATGCAGTCGGAGTACGATGCAGGCAACTGGTGCGTGGCCGGCGGCGACTTCAATAAGGATCTGCTGGGCGACTCCGCCGCCTGGTTCGGCGAGGCGGATCAGGAGTACTCCTGGGCACAGCCCATCCCTGCCGGCACCTTCGAGGGACTGGACATCTCTCTGGTAACGCCGCTGGACAAGGATGACCCCGTCCCCAGCTGCCGCAATGCCGATGGCCCCTACCACCAGGGACAGTACGTCCTGACGGTGGACGGCTTCCTGGTGACGGCCAACGTCACCGCCGAGAGCGCCGTGGTCATCGACACCGGCTTCGCCTGGTCCGACCACAACCCCGTCGCCATGACCTTCACGCTGCGGCCCTGACGGCCGCACCGTGCGATACCCACACGGGCCCGCCCTGCTGCGGGTCCGTGTTTTTTCGGCGAATTTGTATTTTTTCGCAAAAATCCGAAAAAGGGGGTTGCCAAGCTGTCCGTTCTGTGATAACATACGTCCATCAATTTGATACACCCGATGAAACGTCCGGAATGATCAGACCGGATGCGGAGGGTACTCTGGAGAATCCCATTCAATTGGGTGCCGAAGGTGCAAGGCGTTTCCGCGCTGAATCTCTCAGGCAAAAGGACGGAGCTGACAAGTGAGATGACTTGTCCCCTGACTTCTCCAGAGTCGCTGTGATACAGCGGCTCTTAATTTTTTTGGTAAGGAGAATGAACCCATGATCGAATCCACCCTGTTTCCCATCGTAGCCAAGATCAACGAGTACCTGTCCAACTACATCCTCATCTTCCTGCTGGTAGGCGTGGGCCTGTGGTATTCCATCCGCACCCGCTTCGTGCAGATCCGCTGCTTCGGCGAGGGTATGCGGAAGTTTTTCGGTGAGATGAACCTCCGCGGCGGTGCGCAGAAAAGCGGTATGACATCCTTCCAGGCACTGGCCACCGCCATTGCCGCTCAGGTGGGCACCGGCAATATCGTGGGTGCCTCCGGCGCCATCCTCACCGGCGGCCCCGGCGCCATCTTCTGGATGTGGATCATCGCCTTCTTCGGCATGGCCACCATCTACGGCGAGGCCACGCTGGCCCAGAAAACCCGCATCGTGGAGCCGGACGGCAACATCAAGGGCGGCCCCGTGTATTACATCACCACTGCGTTCAAGGGCGGCTTCGGTAAGTTCCTGGCGGGCTTCTTCGCCGTGTCCATCATTCTGGCTCTTGGCTTCATGGGCTGCATGGTCCAGTCCAACTCCATTGGCTCCACCATGGAGACCGCCTTCGGCGTTCCCTCCTGGATCATGGGCATTGTGCTGGTCATCATCTGCGCCGTCATCTTCCTGGGCGGTGTGCAGCGTCTGGCCGCAGTGACGGAGAAGATCGTCCCCATCATGGCCGGTATCTTCCTGCTGGGCGGTCTGGTGATCCTGGCAGCCCGCATCCAGTACGTCCCCGCCACCTTCGGTATGATCTTCAGGTACGCCTTCCAGCCTCAGGCCATCATCGGCGGCGGCTTCGGCTACGCTCTCAAGACCGCCATCAGTCAGGGTGCCAAGCGCGGCCTGTTCTCCAATGAGGCCGGTATGGGCTCCACGCCCCACGCCCACGCTCAGGCCAACGTAGCTCACGCCCACGATCAGGGTGTCGTGGCCATGATCGGCGTATTCATCGACACCTTCGTGGTGCTGACCCTCAACGCCCTGGTCATCATCTGCACCCTGTACACCAAGGATGGCCCTCTGGCCGGCGGCTACACCGGCGACATCACCGCCACCCTGGGCAAGACCAACCTGGCCCAGACCGCCTTTGGCTCCGTATTTGGTGCCAGCCTGGGCGCCAAGTTTGTGGCCATCTGCCTGCTGTTCTTCGCCTTCTCCACCATCCTCAGCTGGAACCTGTTCGGCAAGATCAACGCCAACTATCTGTTCGGCCGCAAGAACAGCAAGCTGTGCAGCGTCATCTATACTATCATCGCGCTGGTGTTCATCTTCCTGGGCACCGTCTCCGGCAGCGACTTCGTCTGGGAGCTTACCGACATGTTCAATAACCTGATCGTCCTGCCCAACGTCATTGCGCTGTTTGCCCTGACGGGCATGGTCATCGCCAGCCTGAACGAGGTGCAGAAGGACAAGCTGAAGGTGTAAGCCCCAGCTTTCAGGTACGTACCGGCCTTCACCGACACACAGGGGGACCGTTTCCGCGGTCCCCCTTTCCCTTTCCGGCGGCTGTCGGGCAGAGCGCGGAGGACGTTTGGGCGGCGTTGGAAAATTTCTCGGGTAATTTTGAATTTAGGGGTTGACATTTTTCGCTTTTATGCTATACTAAGCAAGTCGACAGCGATGCGGCAACAAAATATGGGGGTATAGCTCAGCTGGGAGAGCGCTTGAATGGCATTCAAGAGGTCAGCGGTTCGATCCCGCTTATCTCCACCAAAGAAAACCTTGAAACCACAATGGTTTCAAGGTTTTCTTTTTGCCCAGATCAGGTAGCCGTCCTCTGCTCTTCTAACGCATTTCTAACTGTAAAACACGTCCCCTACATTTTCCAGCATCTTCCAGACAAGCCTTTCCAATACGCACCAGATGCGGTATAATGGATTTGCGAACTCCGGCGCACTTAGCCGAGGGCGCTTGTTTTACGGCACAAATCACATAAGGGCGGGATTCTATCACGAAGAAATGGACTGCGTTTTTCCTTGCCCTGCTGATCTGCCTGCTGCCTGTCAGCGCCGTGGCCGCATCTCCCTGTGACAACGGCCATACCGCCGGCAGCACGCTCCACGACCCCGCCTACGTCGACTGCATCGGCGGCTTCAAGTCCACGCGGTGACGACGGCACCCTGACCACGGTGGCGCCGGAAAACTTCCCCGCCGAGGGCGTGGAGGTGCTCCTTCCCTATCCCCATGGCACGAACCACAGCTGCACCTTTGTCATCACCCACATGATCACCTCCGGTGAGCGCGCGGGCCAGATCGAGACGCTGAAGGGAACCAGGACCAAGGACGGCATCCTTGTCCGGTTCACCAGCATGTCCCCCGTGTGCATCACCTACCAAGTCCATACCTCTACCGGCACAGACCGCACCGCCGCGGTGGGCGTGTCCTCCCCCAGGACAGCGGACAGCAGCCGCGTGGCACTGTGGAGCGCAGCCTGCGTGTGCAGCGCCGCCCTGCTCCTCTCCATAACGGTGAAAAAGAAGAAATACGCCTGACAAAAAACCTCCCCCGACCGCCGGTCAGGGGAGGTTTTTTTGTTGCCTTACTGCCACAGGGAGCACAGCAGGTCGGTGTAGGACGACGGATCCTCGATGGGCATGCCCGCGATGAGTACGGCCTGGTTGTAGAGGATCTCCGCGTACTTCTTGGCCTTTTCGGGGTCCGTCACCCGCGCCGCCTCGAAGGCCAGGAACGCCGGATGGTCCACGTTGATCTCCAGAATGCGCTTGGCCTTCAGGCCCAGCTCCGGCTGCACCGCCGTGAAGTACTTCTCCATCTCAAAGGTGACGCCCTCGCCGCTGGTAAGGCACACCGGATGGGTCTTGAGCTTGGTGGATGCCTTCACGGTGTCCACACGGCCGCCCAGCGTCTCCTTGATGAAGTCGAAGGCGTCCTTGTAGTGCTCCGTCTCATCGGGCTTCTGGGCATCGCCCAGCTCCAGATCCCCGTCGATGGCGGAGCGGAAGGGCTTGTCCTGATACGTCCGCAGGATATCGGCCAGAAACTCGTCCGCCTTGTCCGTGAAGTACAGGATCTCCATGCTGTGCTCCTTTAAGAGCTCCGTCTGCGGCATGTGATCGATGGCCTCCACCGTATCGCCGGAGGCATAATAGATGAACTTCTGATCCTCCTTCATGCGGCCCACGTACTCCGCCAGCGTCACCAGCTTCTTCTCCGTGGAGGAGTAGAACAGCATCAGATCCTGGAGCGTCTCCTTCTTGGCGCCGTAGTTGTCCATGGCACACACCTTCAGCTGGCGGCCGAAGCTCTGCCAGAACTGCTCATACTTCTCCCGCTCGTCCCGCAGCATCCGCTCCAGCTCCCCGCGGATCTTCTTCTCCAGATTGGCGCAGATGATCTTCAGCTGCCGGTCGTGCTGCAAAAGCTCGCGGGAGATGTTGAGGTTCAGATCCGGCGAATCCACCACGCCGCGGACGAAGTTGAAGCAGTCCGGCAGCAGGTCGGCGCACTTGTCCATGATCATCACACCGGCGGAGTACAGCTGCAGGCCGCTCTCATAGTCCTCGGTGTAGTACCTCCCGTTGGCCGCGGAGGGGATAAACAGCATGGCCTTGTAGGTCACAGCGCCCTCAGCGGACACGGTGATAACGCTCAGCGGCGGATGGGGGTCGGCAAACCGCTGCTGGTAAAATTCGTCGTACTCCTCCTTTGTCACATCACCTTTCTTCCGCTGCCACAGAGGCACCATGCTGTTCAGCGTCTCCCACTCGTACTTCTCCTCGTACTCCGGTTTTTCGTCGGAGCTGCCCTCCTTCCGGACGGAATGGGGCATCTCCATGCGGATGGGGAAGCGGATGTAGTCCGAGTACTTCTTCACCAGCGCGTACAGCGTGTGCTCCCGCAGGTACTGGCTGTACTCCTCCTTCTCCTCGCCGTCGGCCTTGATGTGCATGATGATGTCGGTGCCCACCGTCTCCTTCTCGCAGGGCTCGATGGTGTAGCCGTCCACACCGGTGGATTGCCACCTCCACGCCTGGTCCTGACCATACTTTCTGGTGATGACGGTGATCTCATCGGCCACCATGAACGCGGAGTAGAAGCCCACGCCGAACTGGCCGATAATGTCGGTGTCCGCGGCAGCCTCGCCCTCCATCTCCTGCCGGAACCGCAGGCTGCCGGAGGAGGCGATGACGCCCAGATTGTTCTCCAGCTCGCTCTGGTCCATGCCGATACCGTTGTCGCTGACGGTCAGCAGCCGCTTCTCCTTGTCCACTGCCAGCGTGATGGCGAACTGGTCGCGGCTGATGCCCACCTTATCGTCGGTGAGACTGAGATAGCTCAGCTTATCGATGGCATCAGAGGCGTTGGAGATGATCTCCCGCAGGAAGATCTCCTTGTGGGTATAGATCGAGTTGATCATCAGGTCCAGCAGCCGCTTGGACTCCGCTTTGAATTCCTTTCTTTCCATACAGGACACTCCTTTTTTCATAACATATCGGGGAGATGCGCAGCGCACCTCCCCGTCTTGTACCGTTTGCGGTTTCTCAGTCCCGACGGGCCACCAGCCAGCCCACGCAGGACAGCACCGTCACCGCGGCGGACGCGATCATGACGCCCTTCAGCGCCGGTGCCGCCGCCTTCTTGATCTTACCGCCCACGCAGTGCGCCGCCTTGCCCGTCACCTTGGCGGTGAGATGTCTCGCCGCCGCAGCCGCGTGCCGTACAGCGGACAGGCACAGGGAAAAGCCCTTGCCCACCAGCGCCAGCGCCGTGCCGGCCGCCTTCTTCGCCGCACCGGCGGCGATCTCCAGAACCTTTTTCATGTGCAGCCTCCTTATATCGTAGTTTTCACCGTTTCACAGTCTCTGTAAAGCCAATTTGCTTCACAGCATGTCCGTCCGTTTCCGCCCCGCATCAGGGACATTTTCCGACGGCATTCCAACTTTCCTCTCTATTATAATCCCGCGATGGCCGTCTGTCAACGCGCCGCCTCCGCCGTTTTGCGCATTTTCCCTGTTTCGCACAAAACACCCTGTCAAAAAAAGAGACGGCTTCCGCCGTCCCCTTTTCTGCGCTGTTACCGCCGCACGACCTCCCGCCCGTCGGACCAGACGGACACGATGTTGTGCCGGTGGGTCATGTAGATGGCCCGCTCGAACCGCTCCCTCACCGACAGGGGATGGCTGGCCTCGGGGAAGTCGCCGTCATCGATGACCACCGCGTGGAGCTTATCCCCCACCGCAAAGCCGTCCCCCGCGCCGAAGTACCGGTGGCCCGCCGTGGTACCCAGATAGTATCCCTCCGGCACTGTCAGGAAATCGGGGTGCCAGCCGTCCGTGACCCGCCGTGCCTTGGAGGTGCGGATGGACATGGTGATGACCTTGTACATAGGCAGCTGCGCGCCGCCGGCGATGTCGCTGCCCAGCGTGACCCACAGTCCCTCGTTGACCATCTGCCGCACGGGACACAGGCCGGAGCAGATGTTCACGTTGGAATCGGCGCAGTGTACCACCACCACACCGGCATCGCGGATGGCCGCCCGTTCCCGCTGGTCGGAGTGGACGCAGTGGGCCATCACCGTGTGATCCTTCCACAATCCGTACTTGTCGTAGGTCTCCCAGTACTGCTTGCAGTCGGGGTGCAGCTCCCGCACCCAGTCGATCTCGCGGGTGTTCTCCGACAGATGGGACTGGACGTACAGCTCCCGCTCCCGGGCCAGCTTCCCCAGCGCCGCCATAAGCTCATCGGTGCAGCTGGGAGTGAACCGCGGCGTGATGATGGGCCTGACGTGTTCAAAATGGCACCCGTCCAGCCACCGCACCGTCTCGCGGATGGACTCCTCCGCGGTTTCCTCCAGCACCCCGGGCAGGCCGTTGCGGTCCATATTCACCTTGCCTACATAGCCGGTGACCCCTGCCCGCTCCAGCTCGTCCATCAAGATCCACGTGGCCTCCGTGTGAAGGGACGAGAACATGCACACCCGCGTGGTGCCGCTGGTGATGAGGTCGCCGGCCAGCCGCCGGTACACCCTGCGGGCATAATCCGTATCGGCGAACCGCGCCTCCGTGGGAAATGTATAGGTGTTCAGCCAGTCCAGCAGCTGCAAGTCCATCCCCATGCCCAGCATGGGATACTGCGGCGCGTGGAGGTGCATGTCCACGAAGGACTGCATCAGCAGCCGGTCGCCGTAGTCTCGCAGCTCTGCCCCCTCCAGCTCCCGGGGCAGATCGGAACAGACCGCCTGTATCACGCCGTCCTCCAACACCAAGCAGCCGTGCTCCAGGATGGACAGCTCTCCCATCTTGGGGGCGTGAACGATGTTTCCGCGCAGCACCTGTGTCATGACTCGTACCTCCCATGAAAAATAAAAAGGCGTTCTGCACACTGTCAGAACACCCATAGTGGCGCCGTCGGCGGCGCCGTAGAAACGTCCCGCACCGTTGCTGCGGGACTATATGAGCCATATTCGTCTTTTTTGCATTATACCCCTTTTCGCCCCGTTTTGCAAGGAAAAAATCATATCCCGCTCCGCTGCCGCATAGGCTTGTCTATACCGCAGAGGAGGGATACCTGTGAAAAAAAGCCGCTTTACCCGTCTTGCCGCCATTGTTCTGGCCGCCGCCACGCTGTGGGTCACCGCCGTCACTGCCGGTGCCGACAGCCTGCGCAGCGCGATTGCCGCCGTCCGCGACTCCGCCCGCCTGCCGGTGGCGCTGCTCCGCTGGGAGCTGGGCGACACGTTTCCGGTGGACGCGCTGGCTCTGCCCGCCATGCTGGCCCTGCGGGAGTCGCCGCTGCTGCTGTCCGCCTGGGCGGAGGTATCCTCCCTTCCTGCATCCGATGACGCGACCCCCGTACCGGAGCCCGACACGTCCCGGAAGGAGCCGGAGGAGACGCCGCAGCCTTCTCTGCCAGATGCGCCCCGGGACGATGCCGACAACGGCGCCGCGTCCCAGACTATCGCCCCCACCTCCCCCTCCGGCTTTGTGCAGGTAGGTGACGTATTCATCAAAAACAACTCCACCAAGGCGCTGGACCCCGCCTGGTTCGACGGCAGCTTCGCCGCCTCACTCTCCGACGACGCGCCCCAGGTTCTGATCGTCCACACCCACGGCAGCGAGGCCTACACCATGCCCAAAGGACAGGAGTATGCCCCCACCGGCACCTGCCGCACGGCGGACAACTCGGTGAATATGATCCGCGTGGGTGATGAGATCGCCGCCGTCCTGTCCTCCTACGGCATCTCCGTCCTTCATGACCGTGTGCTGTACGACGATCCCGCCTACGACGGGGCCTACGAGCGGGCGGCGGATGCCATCCGCGGCTATCTGGAAAAATATCCCACGTTATCCTTCGTGCTGGATGTCCACCGCGACGCCATCGAGGATAAGGCGGGCCACCAGTACAAGGTCATTACCCGCGAGGACCCCAGCTGCGCCCAGATCAGCTTTGTCATGGGCAGCAACAACGACCACTGGCTGGAAAATGTGAAGCTGGCCGTGGCGGTACAGCAGAGGCTGACGGACACCTCCCCCACCCTGATGCGCCCCATGACGCTGCGCAACTCCAACTACAACCAGCACCTGACCACCGGCAGCATGCTGGTGGAGATCGGCACCGCCGGCAACTCCCTCAGTGAGGCCCTCCGCGCTGCCCAGCTCTTCGCCATGGGCTTCGCTCAGGTGGTCACGGAAAAGTAGCCCGGCATCCCAATTGATCGCAGGACCTCCCTTCCTACTGCAAACCGCAGCCGAATGGCCGCATGCGCCGCCCGAATGTCCAGATGACGTCCCTTCCCCCGCATAAAAACAGGCCCCGCAGCCATGCCGCGGGGCCTGTTTGCAGTTCTGTATTCCTGCCGTATCAACGGTTTTTCTTGGCCAGCTCCATCAGCTCGGGAAATTTCTTCACCACGTAGCTGTAACTCCCCCGCCCGTGGGGTACCAGGCAATTGGAGCAGTCCTTCACGCCGCTGTCCAGATAGACGAAGTTGCCGCCGCAGTGACTGCCCAGCGTATACAACGGACAGTAGCAGAACAGGCAGTTGAAGTCCTCCGGATGGTCGGTCTTGTGACACGGAAAGAACTCGCAGGCTCTGTGCTGGGTGAAGGAATAGTGACATTCCTCCGGTTTTTTTCTGTCAAGGTCGTTCACTTTACATTCCTCCTGTATAAATATTAATTCCACTACGGGATGTCCCGTGCCGCCAGCTGGCGGAGGCTGGGATGCCGCTCACTACTTGATACTCTTGCGCCGCTCCTCCCATGCCTCCTGTGCCTCACGCAGGTGCTCGGTCAGCGAGTGTCTGGAGCGGAAAGCAAACAGGAAGTTGTTTTTCTCCCGCAGCTCATCCTGACGGCTGCGGATATGGGATTTCAGGCGCTCGAACTTGATATCCACCTCGTTCTCCTGAGCGAACTTACGGATGCGGGTGACCAGGTGTGCGGAGTAGACCACGTCGATGGTGAACACGCCGAAGAAGTAGCCGATGACAAAAGAAAACGCCAGATTCTCCGACAGCCACCGCAGCGCATTCAGAATGTAGGGGTGTACCAGAAAGTAATATCCCGCGCTGGCCGCCGCCCAGATCAGGGAGAACTGCGGGCAGATGAGGCCCTGGATGTTTCCCCACTGGCTGCTGTAATCCCACAGGCGGATGTGCATGAACTTCAGGGACACGATACCGGCGATGTACTCGATGACCGTCATGCTCACCGCCATGCCCAGAAACATCAGCAGCTTGCCGCCCGTGGTATTGACCTCGTGGGCGTCACCGATATAGGCCAGCACAAACAGGATGCACAGGCCGAAACCGTACAGCGGCACATAGGGGCCCACGCAGAAGCCCGGATTGATCCACTTCCGCTCCGGATTGGCGCCGGAGATGAAGCGCCGGTAGAACAGCTCCAACACCCAGCCCAGCACGGAGCCGATGAAAAACAGATACGCCAACGTCAAAAACAGATTCATATACCCTCTATCCTCTTACTTTTCACTTTCTTCCGCGTTCCGCCGCCAATACCACATGGCGCATCAGCACGGCGGATGTCACCGCGCCCACGCCTCCGGGTACCGGCGTGATGGCGTCCACCACGGCGGACACGGCGTCAAATTCCGCGTCGCCCACCATGGCGTTCCGCGCCGCATCCCAGCTCACGGACACATCGATCACCGTCTGGCCAGGTCGGACGTGGGATACCGTCAGGCTCCCCGCCGCACCGGCCGCCGACACGATGATGTCCGCTTCGCGGGTGACGGCAGGCAGGTCCGCCGTAGCGGTGTGGCACACCGTCACCGTGGCATTCCGCGCCAGCAGAAGCATGGCCGCAGGCCGTCCCACCACAGGAGAGCGGCCGATGACCACCGCCCGCTTTTCGGCGCAGGCCACGCCGTAATGCTCCAGCAGTACCGTCACCGCCTCCGCCGTGCAGGGGGCGAAGCCCAAAGGCCGGCCCAGATACACACCGGCGGCGGAGGTGCCGGTCATACCATCCACATCCTTTTCCGGCAGCAGCCGGTCACAGATCTCCGGCTCCGCGTCCCGCAGATGGGGCGGCAGGGGCCGCAGCAGCAAACATCCGTGGACGGTGCTGTCTGCGTTGACAGCATCGATGGCATCCAGCAGCTGCTGCCGCGATGCCGTATCCGGCAAGGTACGGACCTCGACCTCTACGCCGCACAGTGCGCCGCGTTTCAGTGCGCCCCGCAGGTACGCGCCGTCCGCTTCGTTCTCGCCGCAGCGCAGGATCACCAGCTTCGGCGTCACTCCCTGCCGCGCCAGCGATGCCGTGCGCCCTTTCAGTTCTTCAATCAGGGCCGACGCCGCTTCTCTGCCCGTCAATAGTCTTGCCATAGGCCGTTCCTCCTTACAGCAGGCGGTCCTTCACCTGCTTGAATACGGCGTCAGACGCCGCTTCGCCCCTGGCCAGCAGGGCAAGGCACCGCTCCGTCAGCGGTGCGCCCGCCGCGCCCATGGCCTTGGTATTCACCAGCACGTTCAGGGACGCCGCTCGCAATGCTCCGCCCAGAATGGCGGCGGCGCACCCGGCATCGGACACCGCCAGACGGGAGCCAATGTCCGCCAGACGCCCCGCAGCGGCCAGCGCATCCACGCACAGCTCCATGATCCGCAACGGCACGGCACAGGCCGTCTCCGATGCCTGCACCAGCTTTGCCGCGCGGTCAGGCGCGTCCTTGGGCAGGGCATATACCGCCGCCAGCGGCAGGAAGCCCTCCGCGTCCGCAGCCACCTGATCCAGCAGCTTTTCCTGTAAAGCATTTGTAGTTGACAGCAATTGCTGTATATCACCTTCTACCGCAGAGTAGGCTTTTTTCCCCGTGGTGAGGTTGGCCACCATGCCGCACAGTGCTGTGCCCACAGCGGCGGTCAGTGCCGCCGCGCCGCCGCCCCCGGGCGCGGGAGCTACGGAGGACAGCACCGCCGTAAATTCGCGGCAGCTCCGCATCGTATCGTCCATAAAAGCGCTCCTCTCTTAAAACAGGCCCGTCACCGCGCCGGTGGCCGTATCCACATCGATGCGGCGGTAGGCGGGGTCGGAGCCGGTACCGGGCATCATGGAGATGCCGCCGGCCACGGGGCACAGAAACCGTGCACCGCTGTACTCCAGCACATCCCGCACCGGCAGACGCCAGCCGGTGGGCACCCCCTTCTTCGTGGGGTCGTGGGACAGGGAGAGGTGTGTCTTGACCATCATGGTACAGAAATCCGCATACTTGGGGTCGCTCTCAAACCGCGCGGCCTTTTCCGCCGCCAGCGGCGACCAGTCCACGCCGTCCGCGCCGTAGACCTCCCTGGCGATGCGCTCCACCCGCTGGCGCAGAGGCATGTCATCGGGGTACAGCAGCTTCAGCTCCGACGGCTCCTCACACGCCTCCAGCACAGCCCGCGCCAGCTCCTCTGCCCCCGCGCCGCCATAGCGCCAGTGGTCGGACACGGCGCAGCGCACGCCGTGCTCCTCGCAGATGCGGCGCACCAGCGCCAGCTCCAGATCCGTATCGGTATAGAATCGGTTCAGGCACACCACCGGTGTGACACCGGATTTGCGGATGATGTTCACGTGGTGCAGCAGGTTGGCACAGCCCCGCTCCAGCAGGCTCAGGTCCTCTTTTGTGTAGGCGTCCGGCAGCGGACGGCCAGGTGTTACCTCCGGCCCGCCGCCGTGCATCTTCAGGGCGCGGACGGTGGCCACCAGCACCGACACGTCCGGCTTCAGGCCGGACAGACGGCACTTCACGTTCCAGAACTTCTCGAACCCGATGTCGGCGGCGAAGCCGGACTCGGTGACGTGATAGTCGAACAGCTTTGTGCCCAGCCGGTCCCCGATCACCGAGGACTGGCCGATGGCGATGTTGGCGAAGGGCCCCGCGTGGACCAGCACCGGTTGGTGCTCCACGGTGTAGCACAGGGTGGGATTTATCGTATTGCGCATCCAGGCCGTCATGGCGCCCGCCACCTCCAGATCCTCGGTGGTGACAGGGCGGCCCTGCCGGTCATAGGCCAGCACGATGTCGCCAATGCGGCGGCGCAGATCCGGCAGATCCCGCGCCACCGCCAGAATGGCCATCAGCTCGGAGCTAACGGCGATGTTGGCGCAGGTGTCCATGGGGTAGCCGTCCATCTTTCCCTCGCCCAGGCCGATACGCATTCTCCGCAGCGCCTGGCAGCAGAAGTCCAGTACAAAGCTCCACTGCACCCGCTCCGGATCGATGTCCAGACGGCGCAGGCCGCGCTGGGCCAGCTTGGCATCGTCGTAGTTCCGCTCGTGCTGCATGCGGGCGTTCAGTGCCGTCATGGCCAGATTGTGGGCGTTCATGATGTCGTTGATGTCGCCGGTCAGGCCCAGCGAAAACTCAGTCATGGGGATCAGCAGGGCGTTGCCGCCGCCGGCAGCGGTGCCCTTGACGTTCATGGTAGGGCCGCCGGAGGGCTGGCGCAGGCAGCCTCCCACGTTCTTGCCCAGGTGTCCCAACCCCTCGATGAGGCCCAGAGACGTGGTGGACTTGCCCTCTCCCAGCGGCGTGGGGGTGATGGCCGTGACCTCGATATATTTGCCGCTGGGCCGGTCCTTCAGCCGCTCCATGATGCGCAGAAAATCCAGCTTGGGCGTCTTGCCGTAGGGAATAAGCTCCTCCGGCAGGAGGCCCATCCGGCGGCGGAACTCCTCCACCGGCGGCAGCGCCCTCTCTGCCGCCGCGCCGATCTGCCAGTCGGGGTAGACCGTGGGGTCCAGCATGATCCGCTCCCCGCCGTCCGTATAGCTGCCGTCTGTAAACCGTATCTCCATGTCGCATCCTCCCCAGTATATTCTGCTGACCATTATACACAATGCCCGCCTGTCCCGTCAATCACCGTTCCGCAGGGAACGTCTGAATTCCCTCTTGTTTTTCCCTGCGGCGTGCTGTATAATGCTCTCAGCCTGTGTGTAGGAATGGTGCGTTAAGTGCCGGACGGATGGGAGGCTGCCGCCGGACGAAGGAGCTTGCTCCGCGATTCCATTCCAGCTTCCACACGGTGCAAATTCTGCTATTTTGTCTATGAGATCCCTCCCATCCCAAGGATAAGGAGGTTTTTTTATGCCCGAAAAAGAATTGCCGCGCACCGTATCCCGTCCCGTGTTCAACACCTACGCTCTCACCGTCTGCGCCCTGCTGACCGCGCTGAGCGTGGTGCTGGCACGGGTGCTGACCCTCATCCCCGCCGAGACCACCCGTATCTCTCTGGAGGCCGTGCCTATCGTGCTGTCGGGCCTGCTGTTCGGCCCCATTCCCGGGGCGGTGGTGGGCTTCGCCGCCGATCTCATCGGCTGCCTGTTCTCCCCCTTCGGCTACAATCCCATTTTCTGCGTGCCTCCCATCCTGTACGGCCTGCTGGCCGGTGCGGTACGGCGGTATGTAACGGACCGGCCAGCCCTGCTCCGCACGGCGCTGGCCTTCTTCCCCGCGGCCATCGTGGGCTCCGTCCTGTGGCAGAGCATGGCGCTGGCTCTGGTGTACGGCGGCGATGCCAAGCAGGCATTTTTTCTGGCAAAGCTGGTGTCCCGCAGCATCCAATTCGCCCTCACCGGCACGGTGGACACGCTGATCGTGTGGCTGCTGCTGCGCCGCGGCGCACTCAACGCTGTGCAGCGGCGCATCCAGGTCAAGGGAGGCGCAGAGCATGACCATCAATGAAGCCCTGGATTACATCCATGCGGTGGACTGGCGGCGCAGCAGCCTGGGCCTGAGCCGCATCGACGAGCTGCTGGCCCAGATGGGACATCCGGAGCGAACGATGAAGTTCGTCCACGTCACCGGCACCAACGGCAAGGGCTCCACCTGCGCCATACTGGCTTCCGTGCTGCGGGCAGCGGGCTATCGCACGGGGCTCTACACCTCGCCCTACATCTTCCGGTTCAACGAGCGGATGCAGATCGACGGCGTGCCCATCTCCGATGCGGAGCTGTGCGCCGTGACGGAGGAGGTGCGGCCGCTGGCGGACGGCATGGCCGACCACCCCACAGAATTTGAGATGGTGACAGCCATCGCCTTCTCCTGGTTCGCAAGTCGGAAATGCGACATCGTGGTATGCGAGGTGGGCATGGGCGGCGAGCTCGACGCCACCAATGTCATCCCCGCGCCGGAGGCGGCGGTGCTGTGCAATATTGGGCTGGACCACACCGCCTATCTGGGCGACACGGCGGAGAAGATTGCCGCCACCAAGTCCGGCATCATCAAAGCCGGCTGCGACGCGGTGCTGTACCCCTGCGCGCCATCGGTGCGGGAGGTGGTGGCGGACCGCTGCCGTCGGTGCGGTGTGACGCTGCACTCTGTGGACATGGATGCCTTGCTTCCTGTCGGCCACTCGCTGGAGGGACAGGAGTTCAGCTTCGGCTCGCTGTCCGGCCTGCACCTGCCCCTGCTGGGACGGATGCAGCTGCGCAACGCCGCTGCGGCTCTCACTACGGTGGAGGTACTGCGCCGCCGGGGCTGGGCCATCGGTGAGGACGCCGTGCGGCAGGGTCTGGCGCAGGTGCGCTGGCCCGTCCGCTTTGAGGTGGTACGCCGCGAGCCGCTGGTGGTGATGGACGGCGGCCACAACCCCCAGTGCATGGCGGCGCTGGTGGAGAATATTCAGGCCTACCTGCCGGACCGGCCCTTGACGGTGCTCACCGGCGTGCTGCGGGACAAGGACTATCACCGGATGTACGCCCCGCTGCTGCCCTATGCGGCGCAGTTCATCACCGTGACACCGGACAGTCCCCGGGCCCTGCCGGCCCAGGAGCTGGCGTCATATCTCCAGACGCTGGGCAAGCCTGTTACCGCCTGCGATACCGTGGCGGAGGGCGCTGCGCTGGCCCTGGCGAAGGCTGCCAACGGCGGTGCTGTGCTGTGCTGCGGTTCCCTGTACCTCATGGGCGAGGCCGAAGCGGCGCTGCTCCGCTGAAAAACCATACAAAAAAAGACAGGCATGACCAGTGGCCATGCCTGTCCTTTTTTGTATATCCGCTGTCTCAGGCGGCCTTTTCCGCCTTCAGGGCGTAGGAGGCGCCAGCTTCGATGTTGGTGGCATCCACACCGGTGGAGGCATACTCTCCGTTGATGTAGAACGCCCAGTACGCGCCGTCGGTGTTGTAGTCCAGTGTCACGCCGTTGACGGTGGTGATGTACAGGCCGTACTCAGTGGTGTCACCGGCCACGACGCCCAGCTCCAGCAGAGCCTCGCCCACCGTCTCCTTGTCGGTGTTGACGGTGAAGGTGATGGATGTGCCGTCCAGCTGGGCGACCTCCACGGTGAAGGCGGTCTTGCCCTCGCCGATCACGTCGCCGTCAGCCACCACGCTGTCCTGCGGGGCAGCGGCATCGCCGTTGTCGCCGGTGTTGTTGTCGGTATCGGTGACAGCGCCCGCGTCCTTATCGGCGGCGCCGTTGTCCTGTGCCTTATTGCCGCAGGCGGCCAGAGACAGTACCATCACCAGCGCCAGCAGCAGGGCCAGCAGCTTATTCAGTCCGTTCTTTTTCATGCTTGTTTACTCCTTTTCGATCAATGCTATCAGCAAACTGCCCCGCGTCACGGTGACGCGGACAGGGTTGCCCACATAATGATTGCTGACACCCAGAGGAAATGACGATGTCAGCACCGCATCGTGCACCGTGTACTGGCCGCCCTCGATGGTGACGCCCTGAGCGTCCGCGCCCATGCAGAACACGGACACGATACCCCTTTCCCGGGCGGGCAGGGTGATGCTGCCGTCTCGGATGGCGGTGAACCGCTCCCTGTCACCGTACAGCCAGCCCCGTGCGCCGTGGTCCGCCAGATACAGCAGGCCCTGAAGGTTGGCAATGGTATGGTCGGTGCGGCCGCCCATGCCGCCGTAGAGGTGAAATTCTGTCTCACCGCGGCCCAGGCCCTCCTTGATGGCCAGCATCATGTCGGTATCGTCCTTCTCCACCGGCACGCGGCGGATGCGGGCGAAGTCCGGCACGGTGTGCAGAGAGTCGAAATCCCCCAGCAGCAGGTCCGGCGTGATGTTCTCCCGGCGGCAGATGCGCCAGCCGCCGTCGGCGGCAATGACGGTGTCCCCCGCCGCGGGACGCTGCGGCAGGCCGTAAAAGCCTCCTGCGCCGAAAATATAACAGGCCACTTGCGCTCCTCCTTTACATCCACATGGCGAACAGCCGCAGCACCACGCCCACGACTCGCAGATACCATGGCCGCGCCGCCATGCGTGCCGGCGTCACCGGCTGGCTGTTCTGGATGATGTTGTCCATATCCTCCAGCAGCGACTCAATGGCGGGCATGCGGTACAGCAGCTCGCCGCACTCAAAGTGCAGCTGGAAGCTGCGGAAGTCCATGTTTACCGATCCCACGAAGGCCGCCTCGCGGTCCACCATCACCGTCTTGCCGTGGATGAGGCCCGGCGTGAAGGTATATATCTTCACATGGTGGCCCGTCAACTCCGGGAAATAGCTCTGGGCCACCTGATAGGCGAACCAGTGGTCGGGGACGCCCGGCATCATCAGCCGCACATCCACGCCGCTGTCTCCCGCTACGCACAGCGCCTTGATCATGGGCTCGTCGATGGCCAGGTAAGGCGTGGTGATATACACCGTCTGGCGGGCCCGCGCGATCAGCTGGAGGAACACATCCTCCGCCGTGGCGTCAGGGTTGTTGTCCGGCCCATCCACGATGGTCTGGCAGAAGCCGTCGGAGACGGCGCTGTGAACAGGACGGTAGTAGTCGTGCTCGTTGTGCATCTCGCCGCCCAGGCGCTCCCACATGTAGATGAACTCACGGGTCAGGCCCCAGGCGCCCTCGCCCTCCAGCCGCAGGCCGCAGTCCTTCCAGTAGCCGAAGCGCCGGATGATGTCGGCGTACTCATCGGCCAGGTTGGCGCCGCCGGTGTAGGCCACATCGCCATCGATGCAGGTGATTTTCCGGTGGTCGCGGTAGTTGAAGTACAGCCGGTTCACGTAGTGGTGTACCGGATTAAAGACGATGACCTCCACACCGGCACGGCGCAGGGCATCCACCCGCTCCGCCGGCATGCGCATCATGCTGCCGAAGTCGTCGAAGATCAGCTTGATCTCCACGCCCTGCCCGCTCTTGCGGCGCAGCACGTTGGTCAGACGGTCCCACATCTCGCCCTCGGCCATGATGAAGTACTCCAGAAAGATGAAGCGCTCCGCCTTCTCCATGGCGGACAGCATATCCTCCAGAAAGTCCCTGCCGGTGGGCAGATATACTGCGTCCGTCGCCCTGTAAAGGGAAAAACCTTTATTGTTCAGATAGGACGCCAGCGGAGCCCACTGGGGCATGCTCTGCCGCAGCTTTTCTATGTTCAGGCGGCTCTCTTCCTGCTTGCAGGCGGACTCCTGGGGCCGCGGCAGCTTTTTCAGGTCCAGACGCTTGGACTGCCGCCCGCCGTTCCACAGCCAGTAGAGCATCAGGCCCACCACCGGCAGGAATAGAATCAGGAATATCCATCCCACCTTGTAGCTGGTGGTCCCGGGCTTCGTCCAGATATACACAGCGCAGACGAATGCCACCAGCTCCAGCGCGGTGTAGGCCAGCGCCGCCCGCTGCTTCAGTACAGTGCTCAGGAGGAGCACCAGCGCGATCTGGGCCACCAGCAGCACAGCCACCAGCACCAACCGCAGCGCCGCAGATATGCGGCGTTCTGTCCTCTGTTGGACTCTCGGTTTTTTCATAGGCGTTCCTCCTTCTCTCTTTCTATCGGGGCAATTGCCTTATTCCTGGGAGCTGCGCAGCAGGTGCTGCTGAATGTCCCAGAGCTTATCGGACAGGTCCACGTAGTACTTGTGGGGGTAGTCGAAACGCTTCACCTCGTCCCACAGGGTGTCTATCTGCTGACGGCAGTATTCGCGGATCTCCGGCAGCGACGGGCTGTCGTATACCCGCTTGCCGTGCAGAAACACCGGCACCAGCAGCTCGCGGGCCTCGAAATTGTAGATGCGCTTTTTTTTCCATGTGGCCAGCGGATCGAAGATGGTCAGATCTCTGGTATCGTCCACGGTCTCATCGTGGAGGGCCATGTAGTCGGCCAGAGCCTTGCCGTTGTCGCGGCCGTAGAAGCGGTACACCTTCTTGAAATGGGGCACCGTGATCTTCTCCACGTTCTCGCTGACCTTGATCTTGGGCACGATGGTGCCGTCCGGCTCCTCAACGGCCACCAGCTTATAGACGCCGCCGAACACCGGCTCGGACTTGGCGGTGATGAGCCGCTCGCCCACGCCGAACATGTCGATCTGTGCGCCCTGCAGCAGCATGTCCTGGATAAGGTACTCGTCCAGCGAGTTGGACACGGAGATCTTGCAGTCCGTCCAGCCCGCATCGTCCAGCATTTTGCGGGCCTTCTGCGTAAGGTAGGCCAGGTCGCCGGAGTCCAGGCGGATGCCGCACTGGGTGATGCCCAAAGGCTTGAGCACCTCGTCAAAGGCACGGATGGCATTGGGGATGCCGGAGTGCAGCGTGTTGTAGGTGTCCACCAGCAGCGTGGCGTTGGTGGGATACAGGCGGCAGTAGGTCTTAAACGCCTCCAGCTCGCTGGGGAACATCTGGACCCAGGCATGGGCCATAGTACCGCCGGCGGGCACGCTGTACACCTCGTCCGAAAGCGTGCAGGCCGTACCGGCTACGCCGCCGATATAGGCCGCGCGGGCGCCCACGATGGCGGCGTCCGCACCCTGCGCGCGGCGGGAGCCGAATTCCAGCACCGTCCGGCCCCGGGCGGCCCGCTGGATGCGGTTGGCCTTAGTGGCGATGAGGCTCTGGTGGTTGATGGTCAGCAGGGTGAATGTCTCGATGAGCTGGGCTTCGATGGCCGGTGCGCGCACCACCACCAGCGGCTCCTTGGGAAATACCGGCGTGCCCTCGGGGATGGCGTAGATATCGCCGGTGAAGCGGAAGTCACGGAGATAGGCCAGAAATTCCTCGCAGAAGATGCCGCGGCCCCGCAGGTAGGCGATGTCCTCCTCCGAGAAGTGCAGGTTCTCGATGTAGTCGATGAGCTGCTCCAGTCCCGCCGTGATGGCGAAGCCGCCGCCGTCCGGCACCTTCCGGAAGAATACGTCGAAATACACGATGCGATCCTTGTAGCCGGTCTGGAAATACCCGTTGCCCATGGTCAGCTCGTAGAAGTCGCAAAGCATAGTCATGTTCAGCTTTTCCTGTGTTTTCATCCTTCATACCTCAATATCGGCCTTTGCGCGCCGCGCAAAGTGTATTATGTTTATTATACCGCGATTTTCTCCTTCACGCAACCCTTGTTGCTTTTTCCACGATACGCCGCAAGAAAAGCGAAAAACAGGCCAGCTAAACCACCGGTCGGTTGCGTTTTCCGGCACATTTGCTACAATAGCGGTGAGGTGATCACTTTGGACAAACAAATTCTCGGCGCCTTTATCGCTGAAAATCGCAGACGCCGGCACCTGACTCAGCAGCAGCTGGCCCAGATGCTCCACGTCACTGATAAGGCCGTGAGCAAATGGGAACGTGGACTTTCCTACCCCGACGTCACGCTTCTGGAGCCGTTGGCCACGGCTTTGGGTCTGACGGCAGCCGCGCTCCTCCGGTGCGCCGCGCCTGCAGAGGAAAAGGAGCAAGCTATGGAAGAAAAAAAGTACCCTGCGGAAAATGAGACGCTGCGCGCCGTGGTGGAGATGGCGGACAACAACCAGAAGCGGCAGCGCCGCCAATGGCTCACCGGCGTCAGCGCCGCGGCAGCAGCGTTTCTCCTCATCATCGCCCTTTTTGCCATCCGGCATATCCATCTCGACCTGACAAACCCCTACCGGTATACGGAGGAGCTTTGCGGCCTGATCCAGCAAGCAGAGTATACCGCGGACGGCACATGGCTCTACGTCACGGATGCCGGCAGCCTTTCCTCGGATCTCCTGAAGCTGCGCTGTCCGGCGGACATGGACACTTCTACCCTCCAAATCGGATGGCGTTATGTAAACTCCATTCTGTCACACCCCCAATATCACATGGCATACGACCGCCGTACCAATGAGATCACGTGGTGTGACGAACTGCCGGAATATCTGACGGTGACCGCCATAGGCGGCTTTGGCGGCAGTCCGGCGCAGCCCATGGAAAAGCCACTTTTCGGCTTTGAGGAGACCTTCTCAGCGCATCTTGACGGTTACGGTGCCACCTACTTCTTTATTCCCATTCCGGAGCAGCCGGAGCAGCGGCAGGTGCTGATGCTCCTGCCGGACGCGGGACGCCGCGTGGACTATCGCGTGGAGGATGTGGACGGCGACGGCATCAACGAGCTGCTGTTGACAGATCTTGGCGGCGAAAAGCCCTATATGCTCTGCGATGTGGACGTCACGGGACAGCTTGTCACACAGCTGTACAGCATTTGGGAATAGCCGTTTTGCGCAAAAAAAGAACCGCCTCTCGGCGGTTCTTTTTTGTTTTTGGAATTACTCCTGATCCTCGTCCTCATCGTTGGCCAGATCGCTGAGATCGAACTCCAGCTTGGCGCCGCAATTGGGGCAGATGACCTCGCCGTCCTCCAGAACGGACTCGTCGAAGTAGACCTCCTCCTCGCACTCGGGGCAGTTGGTCATGAAGCACTCCTCTTCCTCGTCGTCTTCATCCTCGTCCTCGTCCTCATCGTCGTCCAGCGCGAAGTACAGGGTCTCCTCCACATCGCTGAGGTCGTCGCTGACAGCATCCAGACCGTCCTCCACGTCGCACAGCTCGTCCTCGACGTCGGCGAACTTCTCCGCCATGTCGTCCAGCACGTCAATGATGGCGGCGATCAGCTTGCCTTCCTTGCTCTCGGTATCCAGGTTCAGGCCCTCGGCCAGACCCTTCAGATATGCTACCTTTTCAGAGATCTCCATGTTCGGCTCCTTTCTGTACGGTGGTTGGTTGATTGATTTACTTGGTGCGGCCGATATACTCGCCGGTACGGGTGTCGATGGTGATCTTGTCGCCGATGTTGATGAACAGGGGCACCTTCACCTCAGCGCCGGTCTCCACGGTGGCGGGCTTCAGGGTATTGGTGGCGGTGTTGCCGGCCAGACCGGGCTCGGTCTCGGTGACCTCCAGATCCATGAAGTTGGGGCACTCCAGGCCGAACACGTTGCCCTTATAGCTCAGCACCTTGCACATGGTGTTCTCCTTGATGAAGCGGAACGCATCACCCAGCAGCTCCTTGTTCAGGGGCACCATGTCATAGGTCTCCTGGTCCATGAAATAGTACAGGTCACCGTCGTTGTAGCTGTACTCCATGTCGCGGCGGTCCACAAAGGCCTCCTCGAACTTGGCGGTGGGGTTGAAAGAGGTCTCAGTCACAGCACCGGTCACCACGTTGCGCATCTTGGTACGCACGAAGGCCGCGCCCTTGCCGGGCTTGACGTGCTGGAACTCCACGACCTGCATGACCTTGCCGTCCATCTCAAAGGTCTTGCCGTTTCTGAAATCACCGGCGGTAATAGTTGCCATATTGATATTCCTCCCATATTGATGAGGGAACATCACGATTCCCTCGAGTAAATGATACCGGCCGAAATTTGGCCTCGTATATTCTACATGATAAGTACCTGTTTGGCAAGGGTTTCCGGCGAAAAAAGTTGCCTTCTCCTCCTATTTTTCCCGCGCCGCCGCCTTCCACGGCCGCTGTAAGGCGTGGAGCACCTTGTTCCACGCGCCTTTCGCGCCGCCGCGGGGCTCCACCATCAGCGCCAGTATGCCGCTGCGGTTGGCACCCAGCATGTCTGTCAGCAGCTTATCGCCCAGCATGGCCGTCTCCTTGGGCGTCACGCCGCAGCGGGCCATGGCCCTGCGGAACCCCACGGTCCGGGGTTTTTTGGCGTGTCCCTCGTAGGTGATGCCCAGCTCGCGGCAGAACTGCTCCACTCTGGCAGGACTGCGGTTGTTAGACAGGATCATCACCTCTACCCCCGCCTGACGCATCTGGCCGATCCAGCGGCGCACCGTCTCGTCCGGCTCCCGCTGAGACTTGGGCGCCAGGGTGTAGTCCAGGTCGCACAGCAGCAGCCGGATGCCCCGTCGGGCCAGCTCCTGCCCCTCTATCTGCTCGTAGCCGTCGAATACCCGATCCGGCCGCAGGGAAAATCGCATAGGCTGCCGCCTCCTCTCATACATATAGTGTACCATCCGTCCGCCGGAAATACAAGGGGGTGTTCCGCATGCAGCTGTATCTGGCCGCGGCACCGTGCTGTCTGGGTAACGCGGCCCGCTGGGGCCTGCCGCTCCTGCACGCCGCCTATGGCGTGGAGGAGAGCCGCCTGATATCACTGACGCTGCCCGCCCACGTGCAGGGTGGGCTCCTGCTGCTGACAGGGCCGGAAAACCCCGCTGTACCGCAGCCGGACACGCTGGCCCGGGACATCCTGCGGGAGTGTCTGCGCCGCCGCTATACCGGCGTGGTCATAGAGCCGCAGCTGTCTTCCGCGGCGCTGTCCGCCCTGGCGGAGCTGTGCCGCCGGTATGGCCGCGCCCTGTACGTTGCGGAGCCCTGCGGCCATATGGTCCCCGATGCCCGCGTGGTGGTGAGCACCGCCCTGTCCGGCGGGACGCTGCGCCAGCGGCTGAGGGACGCCTGCCGCCGCTTCGAGGCCCGGCGTCTGGCACTGGATCTGGCCTGCGTGCGGATGGACTTCTCCCTCCCCGCGCCCTACGGCACCGGTACGGCCCTGACACCGCAGCAGCTGACAGAGCTGCGGGGCCGCCGCACCGTATTCTTCTCGCCGGAGCTGTGCGCCCGCTACTTCACCTACGAACAGAGCGGCATGACCCACTTCGTACTGTTCGACGATGCCGACACCCTGCACCGCAAGATAGCGCTGGGCACGGAGCTGGGCATCCCTGCCGGCTTTCTGGCCCTGCCGGAAGCGATGGAGGCGCTGCCGCGGCTGCTGGGCAAAGGATAAGAGCCCGAGGGAATCACCCTCGGGCTCTTTCAGGATCAATAATAACGCTTATTGCGGTTCTTGCGCGCGGCCTCGGACTTCTTGCGGCGCTTGACACTGGGGCTTTCATAGCACTCTCTCTTACGCACCTCGGCCAGAACGCCTGCCTTGGCGCAGCTTCTCTTGAAACGCTTCAGAGCGCTGTCCAGGGACTCGCCTTCCTTGACGTGAACTTCAGACATCTATATTTCCCTCCCTCCGATGCACCCGGCTCGATCCTGGGTGCTCTTTAAGAGCCATTCGCATGACTAACGGGTGTATTATACCGGTGAAACGCCGCCTTGTCAAGCAGTTTTCCGCAAAAAGTGCATTTTTACTTGGCAGGCTTGACGATCAGGTTCACCAGCTTGTTCTTGACATGAATGGTCTTGACCACAGACATGCCCTCCACGGCCTTCTTCACCTTATCGGTGTCCATGGCGGCGGCCACCACGGCGGCCTCATCGCTGTCCATTGGAACAGTGACGGTGCCCTTCAGCTTGCCGTTGACCTGCACGGCCATCTCCACGTGGGAATCCACGGTCTTGGCCTCGTCATGGGCGGGCCAGGGCATCTGCATGGCCATCTTGCCGTACTTGGCGGCAAAACCCATGTTCTCCCACATCTCCTCCACCATATGGGGGGCGAAGGGGCTCAGCAGCAGGCACAGCATCTCCACATCGCCCTTGGAGCAGCCGTTGGCGTAGAGCTCGTTGACCATGGTCATCATGGCGGCAATGGCGGTGTTCATCTTCAGCTCATCGATGTCCTGCGTCACCTTCTTGATGGTCTTGTGAACGATGGACTCGTTCTTGGCGGAGATGGTCTCCTCGGCGGTGGCAATGTCCTGCAGGTTGAAGCAGCGGTCCAGGAAGCGCTTGGAGCCCTTGACGGCCTCGTTGCTCCAGGTGACGGCCTTCTCAAAGTCGCCGATGAACATGATGTGCAGGCGCATGGTGTCCGCGCCGTACTGCGCCACGATGTCGTTGGGGTTCACCACGTTGCCGCGGGACTTGGACATCTTCTCACCGCCCTCACCCAGGATCATGCCGTGGCTGGTGCGCTTGGCGTAGGGCTCCTTGGTGGGCACCACGCCGATGTCGTACAGGAACTTATGCCAGAAGCGGGAGTACAGCAGGTGCAGCGTGGTGTGCTCCATGCCGCCGTTGTACCAGTCCACAGGGGACCAGTAGTCCAGTGCTTCCTTGCTGGCCAGAGCCTTGTCGTTGTGGGGGTCCATATACCGCAGGAAGTACCAGCTGGAGCCGGCCCACTGGGGCATGGTATCCGTCTCGCGCTTGGCGGGACCGCCGCAGCAGGGGCAGGTGGTGTTGACCCAGTCGGTCATCTTGCTCAGGGGACTCTCGCCGTCATCCGTGGGCTCGTAGCTCTCCACCTGAGGCAGTACCAGCGGCAGCTGCTCCTCCGGCAGGGCCACCCAGCCGCACTTCTCGCAGTTCACCAGGGGGATAGGCTCGCCCCAGTAGCGCTGGCGGGAGAACACCCAGTCACGCAGCTTGTAGTTGACCTTCTCCTTGCCGAAGCCCTGCTCCACCACGTACTTCTTCATGGCGGGGATGGCCTCCTTCACGGTCATGCCGTTGAGGAAGCCGGAGTTGACCATGATGGCGCTGTCGTCCTTGGCCACAAAAGCCTCCTTGGTGACATCGCCGCCCTTGACCACCTCGATGATGGGCAGACCGAACTTCTTGGCGAATTCCCAGTCGCGCTGGTCGTGACCGGGCACGCCCATAACGATACCGGTGCCGTAGCCCATGAGGACGTAGTCGGACACGAACATGGGCAGGGCCTGATGGGTCACGGGGTTCATGACCTCAATACCCTCCAGCCGCACGCCGGTCTTTTCCTTATTCAGCTCGCCGCGCTCAAAGTCGGACTTGTGAGCCGCCTCCTCCTGATACGCCTCCACGGCGTCCCAGTTCTTGATCAGGGGCTGCCACTTCTTCAGCATGGGATGCTCAGGAGAGATGACCATGTAAGTCGTACCGAACAGGGTGTCGGCACGGGTGGTGTACACCGTCACCTCGTCGCCCACGTTGGTCTGGAACGTCACCTCGGCGCCGGTGGAGCGGCCGATCCAGTTGCGCTGCTGGATCTTCACGCGCTCGATGAAGTCCACGTCCTCCAGATCGTCGATGAGACGCTGGGCGTAGGCGGTGATCTTCAGCATCCACTGGCTCTTCTCCTTGCGGATGACTTCGCTGCCGCAGCGCTCACACACGCCGTTGACCACTTCCTCGTTGGCCAGCACGCACTTGCAGCTGGTGCACCAGTTCACAGGCATGGTGGTCTTATAGGCCAGACCGTGCTTGAACATCTGCAGGAATATCCACTGGGTCCACTTGTAGTAGTCGGGGTCGGTGGTGTCCACGCAGCGATCCCAGTCAAAGCCGTAGCCCAGCATCTTCAGCTGGCTGGTGAAATTGGCGATATTGTTTTTGGTCACCACAGCCGGATGGATATGGTTCTTGATGGCGTAGTTCTCCGTGGGCAGGCCGAAGGCGTCGAAGCCAATGGGGAACAGCACGTTGTAGCCCTCCATCCGCTTTTTGCGCGTGACGATGTCCATGGCCGTGAAGGGGCGGGGATGGCCCACATGCAGGCCCTGACCGGAGGGATAGGGGAACTCGATGAGTCCGTAGAACTTGGGGCGCTTGTCGCCGGTGACGGCGGCATAGGGCTTGGTTTTTTCCCAATTGGCCTGCCATTTCTTTTCAATGGCCGCAAAATCGTAATACATGTCGCTTCTCCTTGTATCTGAATTTTGTTAACTGCTGATAAAAAAACGTCCCTGACTGCTTTCGCAGTCAGGGACGCATGTCACGTGTTACCACCCTGATCCCGCCGCCAGTTGCCTGTGCGGCGCTCAGTTCCCCTCTTGCAAGGGGCCGCGCCGGTAACGGTGCGCCGCCGTCCCGCCCTGTTCAGGCGGAAAGCTCCGGAGCCAGTACAACGAAGCGCCCCCACCGGCTCACACCAGCCGCCGGCTCTCTTTCGGCGGGCCTGCCTCGTCTTTTTTCCCTCATCGCATATGTCGATATTACACCCTATTTTATCGCTTTTTTGCCGATTGTCAAGTCCCGTTTTTCGTCATTATGCCAAATTTCACGAAAAATGCACCGATACCGGCACAACTTCTCAGAACAGGCTGACCTGGCTGGTGTCCGCCATTCCGGCGAACGCGCCCAGGGACTTGAGCTGCTCGATGTGGGTCTTACTCAGCTTGCTGCACGTGTTGGCAAACTCCTCCACGGAGATAAAGGTCTTGCCTTTCCGCTTTTCCACCGTGTCCAGCGCCGCCGACTCGCCCAGGCCGTGTACCGTCACGAAGGGAGGCAGCAGGCCGTTCTCCGTCACCACAAAGCGGGTGGCGTCGGACTTGTAGATGTCGATGGTATCAAAGTGGAAGCCCCGCAGATAGAACTCGTAGCACACCTCCAGCGTCACCATCAGGTTCTGCTCCACATCGGTGGCGTCCTTGTTGTTTTCGATCTCCTTGATCTTCTGCTTTACCGCGTCCAGACCGGCGCAGCAGTACTCGGCATCAAACGCCTTGGCGCGGATGGAGAAGAATGTGGCGTAGAACGCCAGCGGCCTATGCACCTTGAACCATGCGATGCGGAACGCCATCATCACGTAGGCCACGGCGTGGGCCTTGGGGAACAGATAGCCGATCTTGGCCAGGGATTCGATGTACCAGTCCGGCACCTGATGGTCCCGCATGGCCTCCTCCCATCCCTCCTGAAAGCCGCCCTTCTTCACCTTGCCTTTACGGACGGCTTCCATGATCTTGAAGGACATCTTGGGGTCCAGCCCCATGGAGATGAGGTACAGCATAATGTCGTCGCGGCAGCCCACCGTCTCCAGAACGGAGGCTGTACCGCTGACGATCAGCTCCCGGGCGTTGCCCAGCCACACGTCGGTGCCGTGGGAGAAGCCGGACAGACGCACCAGCGTGTTGAAATCCCTGGGCTGGGTGTCCATCAGCATGCCGCGGGTGAAGCGGGTGTTGAACTCGGGGATGGCCACGGCGCCGGTGGGGCCGAGGATCTCGTCATTCTCGAAGCCCAGCACCCTGGAGGACGTGAAGATGCTCATGGTATCGGGGTCGTCCAACGGGATAGCCCGTGCGTTGACGCCGGTGAGATCCTCCAGCATCCGGATCATGGTGGGATCATCGTGTCCCAGCATGTCCAGCTTCAGCAGGTTATCCTCCATGCAGTGGTATTCAAAATGGGTGGTGATGGTATCGCTCTCCGCATCGTCGGCGGGGTGCTGCACAGCAGTGAAATCCTCCACGTTCATGTCGTCCGGCACCACCACCAGGCCGCCCGGGTGCTGGCCGGTGGTGCGCCGCACGCCCACGCAGCCCTGAGTCAGCCGGTTCATCTCGGCGTTGGAGGCCGTCTGTCCCCGCTCCTCCAGATACTTTTTCACCATGCCGAAGGCGGTCTTTTCCGCCAGCGTACCGATGGTGCCGGCGCGGAACACCTGGGTCTTTCCGAACATCTCGATAGCGTGCTGGTGAGCGCGGGCCTGATATTCGCCGGAGAAGTTCAGGTCGATATCCGGCACCTTGCCGCCGCCGTAGCCCAGGAACGTCTCAAAGGGGATGTCAAAGCCGTCCTTGACGTACTTTTCCCCGCACACAGGGCATATCTTGTCCGGCATGTCCGCGCCGCAGCCGTAGCTGCCGTCTGTGATGAACTCCGTATTTTTGCACTTGGGGCAGCGGTAGTGGGGAGGCAGGGAGTTCACCTCCGTGATGCCCGACATGTACGCCACCAGACTGGAGCCCACGGAGCCTCGCGAGCCCACCAGATAGCCGTTCTCCAGACTGCGCTGCACCAGCTTCTGGGCGGACATATACACCACGTCGTACTTGCCCAGGATGCTTTTCAGCTCCACGTCCAGACGGTCCACGATGAGCTGCGGCGGCTCCTCCCCGTACAGCTCATGGCACTTGTCCCACACCATGTCGTGCAGCTCCTGCTCGGAGTTTTCCAGACGCGGCGGGAACAGCTGCCCCGGTGGCAGCAGCTCGATATCCTCGATGCAGTCGGCAATGTGCCGCGGGTCGTCGATGACCACCTTGTGGGCCGTCTCTGTCCCCAGGTACGCAAACTCCTTCAGCATCTCGTCTGTTGTCTTGAAGTAGATGGGCAGCGGTGCATCGGCATCGGGGAACTTCTTGCTGGCCAGCAGGATGTGGCGGTACACCTCGTCCTCCGGCTCCTGAAAATGCACGTCACCGGTGGCGCACACCGGCTTGCCCAGCTCCTGCCCCAGCCGGACGATGGTGCGGTTGAAATCCCGCAGCTCCTCCTCCGACTGGACATCCCCCTTGCGAAGCATGAACATGTTGTTGCAGATGGGCTGGATCTCCAGATAGTCGTAGAACGACGCGATGCGCTTCAGCTCCGCCCAGTCCTTGCTGCCGTCAGCCACGGCGCGGAACAGCTCGCCCGCCTCGCAGGCCGAGCCGATGATGAGCCCCTCCCGATGGGCCGCCAGCTCCGTCTTGGGAATGATGGGCACGCGCTTGAAATATTTCAGATTGGACGCCGAGATCAGCTGGTACAGGTGCTTCAGGCCCAGCTTGTTCTTGGCCAGAATGATGATGTGCTTGGGATGGCGGTTGCTCTTTCCGCCCTCCGGCCGCAGCTTCAGCATCTCCCCGTTGATCTGCTGGAGCCGGTGGATGCCCATCTCCCTGCGCATTTTCTCAAAAAACGGGATGAGCATATACCCCACCATGGCCGCGTCATCGGAGGCACGGTGGTGGTTGAAGGCGGGCAGGTCCAGATGCTCCGCCACGATGTCCAGCTTGTACTTGTGCAGCTCCGGCAGCAGGTTCTGCGCCAGGATAAGGGAGTCTACGTAGGTGGGGTCGAACTCCAGCCCCACCTTCCGGCACCCCTCGCGGATGAAGCTGATGTCGAACTCCGCGTTGTGGGCCGCCAGCGGTCTCCCGTTCACGAACTGTAAAAACGCCGTCAGTGCGTCCTTCAGCTGGGGTGCATCGGCCAGCATGGCATCGGTGATGCCGGTAAGGCCGATGATCTCCGGCGTCAGCCGCCGGTTGGGGTTCACGAAGGTCTGAAACCGCTCCGTGATCTCCCCGTTCTTCAGCACCACCGCACCGATCTCGGTGATGGCCTCCCGCCGCACCTTCAGGCCCGTGGTCTCGATGTCGAAGCACACGATCTCGTCGGCGAAATCCTGATCCTGCTCACCGTGTACGGCGATACGGTCGTCCAGATTGTTGACGAAATAGCCCTCCACGCCGTAGAGGATCTTGATCTTTCCCTTCTTGCCGGCGTCCCGGGCCTTGGGGAATGCCTGCACTGTGCCATGATCCGTGATGGCGATGGCAGGGTGTCCCCACGATGCCGCCTGCGCCACCACCTTTCCCACATCGGTGATGGCGTCCATGGTGCTCATCTGGGTATGCAGGTGCAGCTCCACCCGCTTCTCCGGCGCGGTATCCTTCCGGCCCTGGTGCTGGATGCGCATGATGCTCACCGGCTGGAGCTGTACGTCCTTGCCGTCGAAGCTCAGCGCCAGCTTGCCCTGCACCCGCAGCCACATGCCGTCGCTGACAGCGCCGCCCAGTACCCTGGCCTCCTTCTCGTCCATATACTTCCGCACGGAGACGGAACCGTGCTCATCGGTCATGTCGAAGTTCATACACCACTGACCTGGCCGCCGTGTCTCATAGCACTCCATGCCGAACACGCGGCCCTCCACCACAGCGGAGCCCATCTTCAGATTCAGCTCCCCCACCGGCACCACGCGGCCCTTGATCTCCTTGCCGTAGAGCAGGTCGCTGCTGCCCTTTCCGGCAGCAGCCGGCGCGCTGAACCGCAGCTGTACCCGACGCAGGTCGTATTGCTGGGCCAGCATGTGCTCCAGCGATGTCACCGCCGCCTCCGGCACTGTTTCGCTGCTGACGGCCTGCACCTCGATGGTACGGGCCTCCCGATCCAGCGCGCCGCCGGTGACGTAGGCGTCGTGCAGCAGCAGCCGCAGCTGCCGCGGTGCCTGAAAGCTCTCAAATAATGTAAAAAACGGTAATCTTTCCGCCATTTTCTCACCTTACAGTTTGTCGATCTCCTGAAACAGCGCGTCCACCAGCTGCTCCTGCGGCACCTTCCGCAAAATCTTCCCCTTGGCGAACAGCAGGCCCTCGCCCTTTCCTCCGGCGATGCCCACATCCGCGCCGGACGCCTCGCCCGGCCCGTTGACCACGCACCCCATCACCGCCACGGTGATGGGCTTGGCACAGTCCTTCAGCCGCCGCTCCACCTCCCGCGCGATGGGGATCATATCGTACTTCGTCCGGCCGCAGGTGGGACAGGAGATGAGGTCCGGCCCGCTGCGGCGAATGCCTGCCGCCTGCAAAATACGCTTGGCGGCGATGACCTCCTCCACCGGGTCCGCTGTCAGACTCACCCGCAGGGTGTCGCCCACGCCCATGCACAGCAGGCCGCCGATGCCGATGGCGGATTTCAGCACGCCCATCTCCGGTGTGCCCGCCTCCGTGACGCCCAGGTGCAGCGGGTAGTCCGTCTGCTCATGGAGCATCCGGTAGGCCGTCATGTTTACCGGCACACGGGAGCACTTCACGGAGATGCAGATGTCGTCGAAGCCGCAGTCATTCAGCAGCCGGACATGCCCCATGGCGCTGTCCACCAGCGCCTGGGCCGTGACGCCGCCGTACCTGGCCAGCAGGTCTTTTTCCAGTGACCCGCCATTGACACCGATGCGGATGGGGATGCCCCGCTCGCGGCAGGCATCCGCCACGGCCCGCACCCGCTCTTTGGCTCCGATGTTGCCCGGATTGATGCGGATCTTGTCGATGCCGCCCTCCGCGCACAGCAGCGCCAGCTTGTAGTCGAAATGGATGTCCGCCACCAGCGGGATGTGGATGCGGGCCTTGATGGCCGGCACGGCCCGTGCCGCCTCCTCCGTGGGGACCGCCACGCGGATGATCTCGCAGCCCGCCTGCTCCAGCCGCAGGATCTGCTGCACCGTAGCCTCCACGTCCTCCGTGGCGGTGTTGCACATGGACTGGATGCTCACCGGTGCGCCGCCGCCCACGGCCACACCGCCCACCATGATCTGTCTGCTCATTGTATCCCCTCTCAGTGTATCAGCTTCCACACATCGCTGAACGTGATGACCGCCATCAGCGCCAGCAGCAGGATCAATCCCGCAAAGTGGATGTAGTTCTCGTATTTCGCCGGTATTTGCTTTTTGAACAGCTGCATGCTGACGGCGTTGATGACCAGAAAGAAGATCTTGCCGCCATCCAGCGCCGGCAGGGGCAGCAGGTTCATCACCGCCAGGTTCACGGCGATCAGCGCCGCCAGATAGGCGATGTTCTCCACCGCCGCCCGGGTGGTGGCCGCCTGTTCGCCCACCTGGGTCATGGTGGACACGATGCCCACCGGCCCGCTGAGATCCTTTACCCCCGCCTGACCGGTCACCAGCATCTGTAAGCTCAGACGCACCAGTCGCGCAAAGTCCATGGCGTTGTTCCACGAATAGGACAGCTTCCTGCCCAGCGTGGCCTCCTCCGCCCCGAAGTACAAACCGTAGCCCGTGTAGGCCTTGCCGTTCTGGTCGGTGTACTCCCGCCGCTCCATGGTGAAATCGCGGAGGGTGATGACCTCCCCGTTCCGCTTTATCTGCAAGTCGAAGGCGCCTGTCTTGTTCAGCCCCATCAGCAGGCTGATATCGCTGTATACGTACACCTTCTCGCCGTCAATGCGCAGCAGCCGGTCGCCCTCCTGCAAGCCGTCAGCGCTCTCCAGCGGGCAGCCGTCGGCAAAGCCCGCCACCACCGGCACGTAGAACGCCTGGGCATCGGCGTACAGTACCAGGATAATGAGCAGTCCCGCGATGAAGTTCATGGCCGCGCCTGCCGCGAAGATCAGCAGCTTGGCCCAGAAGCCCTGGTTGTTCAGGGCTGTCGGATCATCGGAATCCTCCTCTTCGCCTTCCATGGCACAGAAACCGCCCACCGGAAACAGCCGCAGGGAGTACTGCGTCTCCCCCTTCTGCTTCTTCCACAGGGCGGGCCCCATGCCGATGGAAAACTCGTTGACCCGCACGCCGCAGGCCTTGGCCGCCATGAAATGCCCCAGCTCGTGGACGGCGATGAGCACGCCGAACACCAGTATGGCCGCTAAGATATATACCATTCCCACAACTCCTTTATGGCGCTGTGCGCCTTACAGCACGGCCTGACGGGCCATTCTGTCTGCTTCCAGTATATCCGCAAGGCTCGGCCGATATATCACCGGCACCTTGGACAGTGCCTTCTCCACCAGCCGCGGGATGTCGTTGAATCCGATCTCGCCCTGCAAAAACCGCTGCACCGCCGCCTCGTTGGCGCCGTTCATCACGGCGCAGGCCGTGCCGCCCGCCGCCGCGCACTGCCGCGCGATGCGCAGGCAGGGGAACGCCTCCATGTCCGGTGCGCTGAACGTCAGTGCGCCGCAGGACAGCAGATCCAGCCGCCTGTCCGGTGTCTCCGCCCGATAGGGATACGTCATGGCGTACCGGATGGGCAGCTTCATATCCGGCGTACCCAGCTGGGCCAGCATGGCCCCGTCGCGGAACTCCACCAGCGAGTGGACGATGCTCTGGCGGTGGATCACCGCCTCCACCTGCTCCACCGGCAGGTCGTACAGCCACATGGCCTCGATGATCTCCAGCCCCTTGTTCATCAGGGTAGCCGAGTCAATGGTGATCTTTGCCCCCATGGTCCAGTTGGGGTGCTTCAGGGCGTCCGCCGCCGTCACATGCTCCAGCTCATCGAAGCTCCGGCCGAAAAACGGCCCGCCGGAGCAGGTCAGCAGCAGCCGCCGCACCTCGCCGCGGTCGCGGCAGCCCTGTAAACACTGGAAGATGGCGCTGTGTTCCGAGTCCACCGGCACGATCTCCGCCCCCGTCTCACGGGCCGCAGACATCACCAGCTCACCGGCGCACACCAGCGTCTCCTTGTTGGCCAGGGCGATGCGCTTTTTCTCCATGATGGCCGCCAGCGTCGGTGCCAGCCCCACGCTGCCCATCACCGCCGTCACCACCGTGTCCGCCTCCGGCAGCGTGGCCGCGGCGGTGAGGCCCTCCGGCCCTTCCATCACCTCGATGCCGGTGCCCCGCAGGCGTTCCCGCAGCTCCTTGGCCGCCGCAGGGTCATACAGCACGGCAAGGCGCGGCCTGAACTGCCGCGCCTGCTGCTCCAGCAGGTCCACCTGCCGGTTGGCGGTCAGCGCCGCCACGGAAAGTCCCAGCTCCTGCGCCACGGCCAGCGTCTGCCGTCCGATAGACCCCGTGGCGCCCAGCAGGGATATGGTTTTCGTCATAGATATATCCTCGATGCACTTTCTCAATACAGCGTCACCGCGTTCACGATCATCCAGATCACCGGCGCGGCAAAGATCACGCTGTCAAACCGGTCCAGTACGCCGCCGTGCCCCGGCAGCAGCCGTCCGTAGTCCTTGATGCCGTACTGCCGCTTGACGCAGGAGAAGCTGAGATCGCCCAGCTGCCCCAGCACCGCGCCCACCAGACCCAGCAGCACGCACCAGCCGATGTGCAGCGGCACCTCCGTGCATAGGAAGAAGATGATGCGGTACAGCACCATGCCCACCATGCCGCCCACAAGGCCGCTGACCGCGCCCTCACGGGTCTTTTTGGGACTCACCACCGGCGCCAGCTTCGTCTTGCCGAACAGCATGCCGCCGAACAGGGCCATGGTATCGCTCATGAATGCCGCCACCAGCGGGATCAGCACCAGCCCTGCACCGTGCTCCAGCATCCGCAGCCGCAGCAGGCAGCTGAGAGCCAGCGGGATGGCCGCGCCGGCCACCAGGATGGCGCACAGCACCGTGAAATCCATCTCCTCTTTTTTGCCGTACTCCAGTACCATGCACAGAAACACCACCACCACCAGTGCCGCCACCAGCCAGGGCATCAGCCCCGCCGCCGCCGTACCGGCGAAGCGCTCATGACTGAAATACACGTTGGCCACCACGAACACCGCCAGTGTGGCCGCAAGGCCCCACCAGCGCCGTGTCTTTTCCGGCGGCAGCACCGCCGCCAACAGCTCGTGGCTGGCGATGATGCACAGTCCCATGAGCAGGGCCAGCGTAGCCCAGTCCGGCGCGGCGCACAGCACGGCCAGCAGGGCCGGTACTCCCACCACGGCCACCAAAATTCTCTGTTTCATGGATATCTCCTCACTTCACGCCGCCGAATCGGCGGTCCCGCTTCTGATATGCGATGATGGCCTTGTCCAGCTCTGCGCGGGTGAAGTCAGGCCACAGGGTATCGCAGAAATAAAACTCGCTGTACGCGCACTGCCACAGCAGGAAATTGCTGAGCCGCAGCTCGCCGCTGGGCCGGATGATAAGCTCCGGGTCAGGGATGCCGGCGGAGTACAGGTACTTCCCGAAGTTCTCCTCCGTCCAGTCCTCTCCCGCCTCGGCGCACCGCCGGGCAGCCCGCAGGATCTCGGCCCGTCCGCCGTAGTTCAGGCAGATGTTTGCCTGGAACCCGTCGTAGTGCCCGCTGATCTCCCGCGTCTCCTCCGCCAGCTCCTGCAATTCCGGCGCGATGGCGGACAGATCCCCGAAGAATTTCAGCCGGATGTTGTCCCGCTCCATGGTGTCCACGGCCTCCAGCAGGTATTGCTTCAAAAGGCCCATGATGGCGCTGACCTCCTCGGGCGGCCGCTTCCAGTTCTCCGTGGAGAACGCATACACCGTCAGATATGCCACGCCCAGCTCTTTGCAGTAGGTGGCAATATCGCGGAACACCTCGGCCCCCGCCTTATGTCCGGCAGTACGCGGCAGCGAACGCTGCTTCGCCCAACGACCGTTGCCGTCCATAATAATAGCGATATGGCGGGGAAGGCGGTTTTTGTCCACCTCCCCCGCCGTATGGGGCATTTTCTTACGGAACAGATCCATCAGACGGACATCAGTTCCTTTTCCTTGTTATCCAGCAGCTTATCCAGTTCCTTGCAGCTGTCGTCGGTCAGCTTCTGCAGGTCCTTCTCCACGATCTTCATCTCGTCCTCTGTGATCTCGGAGGCCTTCTGCTGCTTCTTGAAGTTCTCCAGAGCATCGCGGCGAATGTTGCGCACCGCCACCTTGCCCGCCTCAGTGTACTTGTGGATCTGCTTCACCAGATCCTTACGACGCTCCTCCGTCAACTGGGGAAAGGCCAGACGGATGCACTTGCCGTCGTTCTGGGGATTGATGCCCAGGTCAGACTCCTGGATGGCCTTCTCGATGCCCTTCAGGGCGGAAGCGTCCCAGGGGGTGATGACCAGCGTGCGGGGGTCGGGAGAACCCACAGACGCGATCTGCTGAATGGGCGTGGGCGTGCCGTAATAATCCACACTGATGCGATTCAGCACGGAGGCGTTGGCGCGTCCGGCACGCACGGTGTCGAAATCGCTGATGACTGCCTCGATGCTCTTTTTCATTTTGTCCTCGTAGACCTTATACTCGTCCTTCAACATAAGTTAAGCCTCCTTCACGATCGTTCCGATTTTTTCGCCGCGCAGGGCGCGGATGATATTCTGGGGGTCCTTCAGAGCAAACACCAGCACGGGGATATGGTTGTCCATGGACAGGCTGGTGGCGGTGGAATCCATCACGGCCAGATGCCGTTTCAGCACCTCGTCATAGGTGATGGAGTCGAATTTCACGGCCGATGCGTTCTTGGCCGGATCGCTGTCGTACACACCGTCGATATTCTTGGCCAGCAGGATGATGTCGGCCTCGATCTCCGCCGCCCGCAGCACCGCCGCAGTGTCGGTGGAGAAGAACGGGCAGCCGATGCCGCAGCCGAAAATGACCACGCGGCCCTTCTCCAGATGCCGGATGGCCCGGGCCCGAATATACGGCTCCGCCACGGCGCGGATCTCCAGTGCCGTCTGCACCCGCACGTCCACGCCCTTCTGCTCCAGCACATCGGCCATGGCCATGCAGTTCATGGCAGTGGCCAGCATGCCCATATGGTCGGCGCGGGTCCGCTCGATGTGGCCCTCGCCGTCCTTCACGCCGCGCCAGAAGTTGCCGCCGCCGATGACGACGCCCACCTGCACGCCCATGTCCACACACTCTCGGATGACCTCGGCCACACGGCCCATCACCTGAAAGTCCAGTCCGAAATGCTTGTCGCCTGCCAGCGCCTCGCCGCTGATTTTAATAAGTACCCGCTTGTATTTTGGCTGGTCCATCAAATTGCCTCCCGTTTTTTACTCCCTGCCGCCGGTCAGCAGGGGCGAACTTCCCCTTGTTGACCGATGGTGGTATTTTACCTTATTTCTCCGGTTTTGCATAGGGGGTAAAAGAAAAAATTTGTTTTTTCCCGCAGCCGGTGTATAATGTGAAAAACACCTGCGGGAGGAATGCATTTATGGATATGCAGCACGTATTGGGCCGCACCTGGGCGGCGGAGGGCGCTACCGCCCTGCTGCCCCTGTATTTTCTGTCGGAGAAGGACGTGATCCTCATTGACACCGGCTACGCCAAGCTGGACCGCTCCGGTCTGACCCATCTCATCGATAACAACGGCCTGCGTCTGCGGGGCATCATCTGCTCTCACGCCCACTTCGACCACACCGGCAACGTCCGCTATCTCCAGCAGCGGTACGGCTGCCCCGCCGCCATCCAGCTCATCGAGGCCGGCATCTCCGTGAACCCCGACAGCTATCGGGCCAACTATGTGGCCCTGACCTACGGTAAGAGCCGCCAACTGTTTCTGGAGGAGTGCTTCACTGCCGATATCGTCATCGGGGCGGAGGACGACCATCTGGACCTGTGCGGCGCCCGCTTCGGCATTTTACAGCTCCCCGGCCACTCCGCCGGCCACATCGGCGTGGTGACGCCGGACGGCGCCGCCTACGTGGGCGACTGTCTCATCGACCACGACGAGATCGCCGCCGCCAAGCTGCCCACCAGCATGTTCATCGCCCGGGATCTGGAGAGCAAGGAGTACCTCCGCCAGCTGGACGCCCCCGCCTATATCGTGGCCCACAAGCAGGTGCTGACGGACCGTGCCGCCTTCGACGCGCTGATCGATGAGAACATCGCCTTCATCCACGCCAAGGAGCAGGAGCTGCTGGACGATCTCACCGATGGCATGACGTTCCCCGAGTGGATCGCCGCCTTCTGCCGCCGCGAGAACATCCGCACCCACAACGAGCTGAAGTTCAGCGTGGTGGAGCGTAACTTCTCCAACTTTGTGGCGTGGCTGACGGATTCCGGCCGCGTCACCGTCCAGCGGGAGTTTTGTGCCAAGCGCTATTATCACGCAGAAAGTCTGTAAAGAACTATTGCTTTACATAGACTGCAAAGACAGGGTATGCCGTTCCGGCACGCCCTGTCTTTTGTCATCTCACTCGCGGTCGTCGGTAACGCCTGTCAGGTCCAGGGGCTTGCCGTCCCGCCACAGGCGCTCCAACCCGTAAAATTCCCGGGCCTCGTGGTTGAAAACGTGGACGGCGATGCAGCCGTAATCCAGCAGCACCCACGTGCCGCCGCGGTAGCCCTCGCGGTGCAGCGGATCCTCCCCCGCTTCCTCATGCAGCACCTTCTCCACGTTGTCCACCAGCGCATTGATCTGGGTGTTGGACGAGCCGGTAGCCAGCACAAAATAGTCGGCCAGTGTGGTCAGGTCGGCGATCTCCAGCGCCTGGATCTCTTTTCCCTTCTTATCGGACAGCGCACGCGCCGCCAGCAGTGCCAGTTCCTTGGGTGTTTTCATCGTATCCCTCTTTTCAATAAGTAGTCCCGCGCATCGCGGGTCAGATGGTGGACGGGGTTGCCCATCTCCTCCATCTCCTGTATGGTCATGCTCAGCCCCATAAGAAGGCCGTGGTCCAGATCCTCGTACACCGCCTGCCGCAGCGTGTCCACGCCGTCGAAGTCGCGGCTGGGCTCGATATAGTCCGCCAGATAGATGATCTTCTCCAGCAGCGTCATGTCCGGCTTGCCGGTGGTGTGATACCAGATGGCGTCGTACACCGCATCCTCCACGCCGAACACATCGCGGGCGATGGCCGCGCCGGTCTTGCTGTGCAGCAGCTTCAGCGCTTTCTGCTCCAGCTCGTCCAATTCAATGCCATACTGTGCGCACAGCGCCAGCTGCTCCGGCATGTCCAGCTTCTTGGTGCAGTCGTGGAGCAGCGCCGCGATGCGCGCCCGGATCTCGTCACCGCCATAGCGGCGGGCCAGGCGCACCGCCTCCTGCTCCGTCCCCAGCACGTGGGGCATCCGCTTGGGCTTCAGATAGCTCAGTGCGATGGGCCTCAGCTCATCCGGCGTCAGCCCCGTCAGCGTTTTCTTCGTGCTGTACAGCCTCTCCCGCAGCACATAGCCGTATACGGCGGGGGGCAGCAGGTCCGCGCCGCCGCCCTGAGCCAGCGCCTGACGCACCTCCGTGGAGGACAGCTCCACTCCCTGCGGATTGGGGATGACGGTCACGTCCGCGCCGAATTCCCGCTCCAAAAATGCCTTCTGTCGGGCAAAAACCGCCTCCTCACCATCTTTTCGGCGGCTGAATGCGCCGATGTGGGCCATGGACATCACCCGCTGCGGCTCCCGCCAGTCCTGCAAGGTCAGGAACATATCCGACCCCATCAGAAGCCACAATTCGTCCTCCGGAAACTGGTTCTTCATCATGCACAGTGTTTCCCACGAATAGCTGGGTCCTTCGCGCCGCAGCTCCACGTCCAGCACCTCGGCTTTTTTTCCCAGCTCCGCCGTGGCAAGCACCGCCATATCCCGCCGCTGGGCGGGCGACGCTGCCCCTGCCGGCAGGGCCTTGTGGGGTGGGATAAACGTGGGGACCAGCAGCAGCCTGTCCAGTGCCAGCGTCTCCATGGCGGCTTTTGCCGCCGCGATATGCCCGATATGGGGCGGGTCAAATGTCCCGCCGTAGATGCCGATTTTCAACTCTCTCACCCGCTTTCACAGGTATTTTATTTCAAAAGTACCGATTCTCAAACCTGCGGCCTCTTGGCCTTCACCAGGTCGATCTTCCGCCGGCTCTTGTCGTGCTGCATGCGGTAAAGCACGAACTTGCTACCGATGACCTGCACCACCTCGCAGCGGGCGGCCACAGCCAGCTGCTCCGCCGCCTCGCGGGCGGTGAGCATGGAGTTCTCCAGCACGCGGCCCTTGATGAGCTCGCGAGCCTCCAGCGCATCGCTGACCTGCTTGACCAGGTTGTCGCCGATGCCGTCCTTTCCCACCTGCACGATGGTGTCGATGTCGTTGGCCAGGCCCCGCAGCTGGGCCCGCTGTTTGCTTGTCAGTTCCATAGTTTACTTCTCCAAATGTTCGTTATTTGCCAGATATTCCTTCAATTCTGCCGCAAACTTCCGCAGAGCGTTGCCGCGGTGGGAGATGGCGTTCTTCTCCTCCGCCGTCAGCTGGGCGAAGGTCCTGCGCAGGGACGGCACCAGGAACACCGGATCGTAGCCGAAGCCGCCGTCGCCCATGGGGGCAAAGGCGATGGCGCCGTGACAGTCGCCCTCCGCCGTCAGCACGTCCCCGTTGGGGAAGGCGCAGACAATGGCGGTGTGGAAATAGGCGCTGCGATCCGTGGCGCCCCGCAGGTTCTGCAGCAGCAGACGGTAGCGTGCCGCGTCGTCGTCCAACCCGCCGTAGCGGGCGGAGTAGACGCCGGGTGCGCCGCCCAGCCAGTTGACGCACAGGCCGGAGTCATCGGCGATGGCCGGCAGGCCGCTGGCCTCCATGATGGCGTTGGCCTTCAGGGCTGCGTTCTCGGCGAACGTCTCCCCCGTCTCCTCCACGTCCACGTAGATGCCCAGATCCGCGGGCATCACCACTTCGATGCCCAGATCCGCCAGAACGGCCTGCATCTCGGCCAGCTTTCCCTTGTTATGGGAGGCAAGTACAAATTTCATCGCAGTATATCCCCCAGCAGTTCTTTCTGTTTTCGGATGAGCTCCCGATTTCCCTTGGCGCACAGCTCCACCAGTGCCTGCTGCTCCTGTAAGGAGAAGGCGCGGCCTTCGCCGGTGCCCTGGATCTCGATGATCTCGCCCAGCTCGTTCATGATACAGTTCAGGTCCACCTGCGCCCGGCTGTCCTCGGAATACTGGAGGTCCAGCATGGGCGTGTCCGCCACGATGCCGGCGGACACGCCGGCCACGTAGTGCCTGATAGGCATACGGCCTATGTCGCCGTCCTCCACCAGACGGCGGCAGGCCAGCGCCAGCGCCGCAAAGCCGCCGGTGACGCTGGCGGTGCGGGTACCGCCGTCGCCCTGCAGCACGTCGCAGTCAATGGTGATGGTGCGCTCCCCCAGCAGGGCCATGTCCACCGCCGCCCGCAGGCTGCGGCCGATGAGCCGCTGGATCTCGGCGCTGCGGCCGGACAGCTTCAGCTTGTCCACGTCGCGGCGGCTCCGCTCCCGGTTGGCCCGGGGCAGCATGGAGTACTCCGCCGTGACCCAGCCGCGGCCCGGACGCACATGGGGCGGCACGCGGTCCTCCACCGAGGCGTTGCACAGCACCACCGTATCGCCGCAGCGGATGAGCACGCTGCCCTCCGCAAATTTCGTAAAGCCCGCCGTCATCTCCACGGGCCGCAGTTCGTTGTATTTCCGGCCGTCTGCTCGTTCCATTATCGCGCCCTCCTTACAGCAGTTCTCGGGTGAATTCCCTGGCATCGAAGGGCCGCAGGTCTCCGATGCCCTCGCCAACGCCCACGAACTTCACCGGCACCTGCAGCTCCTGGGCAATGGCCACCACGATGCCGCCCTTGGCGGTACCATCCAGCTTCGTCAGGATGATGCCGGTAAGCCCCGCCGTCTCCTTGAACTGGCGGGCCTGGATAAGGCCGTTCTGGCCGGTGGTGGCGTCCAGCACCAGCAGCGTCTCCTTGGCGGCGTCCGGCACCTCGCGGTCAATGATCTTCCGCAGCTTGGCCAGCTCGTTCATCAGGTTCTGCTTGTTGTGGAGCCGTCCCGCCGTGTCGCACAGCACCACGTCCACGTTACGGGCCTTGGCGGCCTGCAGCGCGTCGAACAGCACGGCGCCCGGGTCGGCGCCCTCATGCTGGCGGACAATGTCCACACCGGCGCGGTCTGCCCAGATCTCCAGCTGGTCGGCAGCGGCGGCGCGGAACGTATCACCGGCACACAGCAGCACCTTCTTGCCCTCACTCTTGTAGCGGGCGGCCAGCTTGCCAATGGACGTGGTCTTTCCCACGCCGTTGACGCCGATGATCAGCACCACGCTCGGCTGGGTACTCAGGTCCATGGACGGGTCGCCCACGTCCAGCTTCTCCGCCAAAATATCGCGGAGAGCGTCCTTCACCTCGTCGGCGCGGCCCAGCAGCTTCTGGCTCACCCGCTTGCGCAGCTGCGCCACCGTATCGGCGGCGGTGGCCGCGCCGATGTCCGCCAAGATCAGCGCTTCCTCCAGTTCCTCGTAAAAGTCGTCGTCCAGCCTGTCAAAGGTCATGGACGCCAGCCATGCTTCCTTGAATTTCTTGAAAAATCCCATATGGACCTCCTTATTTGATCTTCAGCTCCTTGGCCATGTCGTTGAGATTGATGGTGAGGATGCGGCTGACGCCCTTTTCCTGCATGGTCACGCCGTACAGCACATCGGCCTCCTCCATGGTGCCGCGCCGGTGGGTAATGACGATGAACTGGGTCTTACCGGCGATGCGCCGCATGTAGCGGGCGTACCGCACCACATTGGCTTCGTCCAGCGCCGCCTCGATCTCGTCCATGACGCAGAACGGCGTGGGATGTACCTTCAGAATGGCAAAGTACAGGGCGATAGCCACGAAGGCTTTCTCGCCGCCGGACAGCAGCGTGATGGTCTTGAGCTGCTTGCCCGGGGGCTGCACCTTGATCTCGATGCCGCAGCTGAGGATGTCGTTCTCGTCCTCCAGCTCCAGCTGGGCCTTGCCGCCGCCGAACAGCTCCAGAAACGTCTCCTGAAAGCTCTCATTCAGCAGCTTGAACTGCTGGCCGAAGATCTCCGTCATCTGGCGGGTCAGCTGCTCGATGACGCCGTTGAGCTCCTCCTTGGCCTTTTCCACGTCGCTGCGCTGCTCCGAGAGGTAGGTATAGCGTCCGTTGACCCGCTCGAATTCCTCGATGGCCCCGATGTTCGGAGGGCCCAACGCTTTGATCTCGCGGTTCAGCTCCGCGATGCGGCGGGTGGCCTTGCTGACGCTCTCCAGCTCCACCCGCTGTTCCAGCGCGGCGCTGTGGCTCAGCTCGTAGTTCTCCCACAGCTTGTCCAGCAGCTGCTTTTCCTCCATGGCGCTGCTCTCCAGCTTCCGCTGGAGGCGGCTCTCCGCCTGGGTGGCGTCCAGCAGCGCCTCGTTGAGCTGACGGCCCTCGCGGCTGAACTGCTCGCGGCGGGCCTCCAGCGCCAGCTTGTCCTGGGCCAGCTGCTCCAGCTGCTGCCGCAAGGTGGACATCTGCTGCTGCAATTCGTCCAGACGGGTCTGGCGCTGGGCGATCTCTGCCGCCGCCTTCTCATTGTCGGCGCGGAACCGCTCCGCCAGCTGGTCGCGTCCGGCGCGGTCGGCGGCCATGTCCTCCTGCACGCGGCGCAGCTCCTCCGCGCCCCGCAGGGCCGTCTCCTTCTCCGCCAGCAGCGCCGCCTGCGCCGCCTTTTTCTCGCTGACCGTCTCGGCCAACCGGTCGCCGGCGTCGTTCAGGTCCGTCTGCCCAGCCAGCTTCTCCTGTGCCTGACGGCGCAGGGTCTCGGCGTTGGACTCCGCCTGTTCAATAGCCGCCTGCACTTCCCTGATACGGGCTTCATCCTCGCTGTCGCGGCGGTCGAAGCCCGCCAGCTCCCGCTCCATGCTCTCGCAGCTCAGGCGCAGGCTGTCCAATAAAATGTCGTAGTGATCCTGGCGGGTCTGAAGGGTCAGTACCTCGCTCTCCGCCTTGTGCTGCTGGTCACGCGCCACCTGTAACTCGTATTCCGCCTTCTGCAGATCGCGCTGCAGGTCCTCCGCCTGCTGGGCGGCGGTGCAGAGCTGGGCGCGCATGCCGTCCTGTCTGGCTGTCAGACGCTCCAGCTCGTTGGCGCGGGACAGCACGCCCGCGCTGCGGCTGACGGAGCCGCCGGTCATGGAGCCGCCGCGGTTGATGACCTGACCGTCCAGCGTCACGATGCGGAAGCCGTTGCGAAATTTCCGCGCCATGGCAATGCCGCTGTCCAGATCCTCCACCACCACGGTGCGGCCCAGCAGGTTCCGGAAGATGTTGTCATATTGGGGATCATACGTCACCAGACGGCTGGCGACGCCCACAAAGCCGTATTCGCCGGACACGTTGTCCCGCAGCTCCTCACCGCGGATGGCGGTAAGGGGCAGGAATGTGGCGCGGCCGCCGTCCCGCTGCTTCAGAAAGCCGATGGCGGCCTTGGCGTCCTCCTCCCGATCCACCACGATGTTCTGCAGTCCCGCGCCCAGTGCGATCTCCAGCGCCAGCGCGTACTCCTGCTTCGTGGTCATCAGGCCAGCCACAGGGCCGTGTACGCCCCGCAGGGCGTTCTTCTCCGCCGCCTGCATCACGGTCTTGACCGCCTTGGAGAAGCCCTCGTACTCCTTCTCCATCTCCGTCAGAAGGCGGATGCGGTCGTCCAGCGCGGCGGCATCCATGGTCAGCTTCAGCTTGGCCGCGGCAGCGTCCTCCGCTTTTTTGCGGCGGCTGTCCATCCGCAGGCTGTGGCCCTGGATGACATTCTCCGCCGCCTGGGCCTCCTCCTGCGCATCCCGCAGGGCGCGGCGGTTCTCTTTGCTCTCTTTTTCACTGTTTTCCAGCTTTTCCCGTGCCTCGGCCAGCTCCTGTCCTACCGTCTGGCGACGCTGGGCGATCTCGGCGGCGCCGGCGGTAATGGCGGACAACTTCGCCCGCCCGTCGGCGGCGGCGGCCACGGCCATGGCCTCCTGCGCCCGCAGGGTCTCCACGTCCTCCGCCGCGTCCTTGGCGCTGTCGGCCAGCTCCTGAGCCTGCCGCAGCAGCTCGTCAAGCTGCTCCTGCATCCGGGCCATCTGCCGGTCGATCTCCGCCACGCGGGCCAGCTTGCCATCGACCTGGCTCTGTATGCTGCTGCGGCGGCTGTCGCTGTCGGCCAGCTCCTGCTCCAGCCGGCGCAGGGACTCCTCGTTGTGGGCCACACCGGTACGCAGCACCGCCATGGCGGACTCCTCCTCACCGGCGGCGGTCTCCAGCCCGCTGACCTTGGCGCGCAGGGCCTCGGCGTCCATATCGTTCTGCCGCACCTGCTGACCGCAGCGCTCACCCTCCTCGTAGGAGGCGTCCAGCGCGGTCTGGGCCTTACGGCACTCCTCAGCGGCCAGATCCGTGTCCGCCTCCAGCTTCACCTTAGCGGCGCGGATATTCTGCAGCTGCTCCAGCCACACGGAGATCTCCAGCACGCGCAGCTCGTCCCGCAGCACCAGATACTTCTTGGCCGTCTCCGCCTGCTTGCGCAGAGGCTCCACTTGTAATTCCAGCTCGGCGATCTTATCGTTGATGCGCACCAGATTCTCCTGGGTGCGCTCCAGCTTGCGTTCCGACTCCTCCTTGCGGTGGCGGTACTTGCTGATGCCTGCCGCCTCCTCGAAGATCTCGCGGCGCTCGCCGCTTTTTACGGACAGGATCTCGTCGATCTTGCCCTGTCCGATGATGGAATAGCCCTCGCGGCCCATGCCGGTGTCCATGAACAGCTCGTTCACGTCCTTGAGCCGCACGGACTGCTTATTGATGTAATACTCCGACTCGCCGCTGCGGTAGTAGCGGCGGGTGACCGCTACCTCCGCCTCGTCGCGGGTTGGGAAAATGTGCTCCGTATTATCGATGACCAGCGTCACCTGTGCGAAGCCCATCTGGTTCCGCGTCTCCGTACCTCCGAAGATCACATCCTCCATCTTGGCGCCGCGGAGCTGGCGGCTGTTCTGCTCGCCCATGACCCAGCGGATGGCGTCGGAGATGTTGGATTTGCCGGAGCCGTTGGGCCCCACGATGGCGGTGATGTCCTCACCGAAGTCCAGCACCGTCTTATCGGGAAACGACTTGAACCCCTGAATTTCCAGCGCTTTTAGATAGATAGGGCTCACCCCTTTCGCAATTGCATACTATAACTAAATTAGTATACAACGGAAGCCCTCTATTTTCAAGAAAAAACCGTGGACGCCACCGAAAAAAATGCGAAAAGCGAGGGGGCGGCCTGCCGTCCCCTCCCTGCCCTATTCCTCCCGCCGCCGGTCCATCTGGCGGTACAGGCTGTCCAGCGCATCGGACAACCCGCCCACGTGGTCGATGATGCCCAGCGTCACCGCCTCCTCGCCGTACAGCACGGTGCCCACATCGTTGGCCATATCTCCGGAGGCCAGCATCAGCTGGCGGAAACGGTCCTCGCTGATGTGGCTGTGGGCCGCCACGAACTTCACGATGCGCTCCCGTATCCGCTCGAAGTAGCGGTATGTCTCCGGCGCGGCGATGACCGTGCCGGACATGCGCACGGGGTGGATGGTCATGGACGCGGTGTGTGCGATGAACGTCTCCTTTCCGCACACCGCCAGCGGCACGCCGATGGAGTGACCGCCGCCCAATACCAACGTCACCGTGGGCAGGCGCATCCCCGCTACCAGCTCCGCGATGGCAAGACCTGCCTCGATATCGCCGCCCACCGTGTTCAGAAGCAGCACCAGTCCGTCCACCTCGTCCGACTCCTCCAGTGACGCCAGCAGCGGCAGCACGTGCTCATACTTGGTGCTTTTCGTATTGTTGGGCAGCACCATGTGGCCCTCCACCTGCCCCACGATGGTGAGGCAGTGTACCGTGCCATGGCGGTTCTTCACCACGGTGGAACCCATGTCCACGATCTGCTGCGTGGCCTGCGGGGACGGCTCCTGCTCCTGGCCTCCCTCCGACGACGCCTTTGCTCTGCTTGTCTCGTCTGTCATGCTCCGCACCTCCCTTTCTCCGGTAGGATGCGCAGGAGAGCATTTTTTATCCCCGACTGCGCAAAAAGAGACGCGCATTTGAGACGGGATTTTGTGGCTGCCCACAGGTTTGTCGTCCGCGCTCCCGCATACCTCCAGAAAAGGAATGTGTGTAAGGGACATCTTTGCCGGTTTTCCCCTGCGCGTTCAATCAGGAGCCGCCGTTGGCAGCTCTGATTTTTGCTTTGCAAAAACCGGCAGGCATCAAAAGAGAGCCACCCAAAGGGTGGCTCTCTTTTGGTGCCTCGTCGGGGATTCGAACCCCGGACACCCTGCTTAAAAGGCAGGTGCTCTGCCGACTGAGCTAACGAAGCATATAAAAAGGATGGGGGGCCATCCTTGTCATCGGTGGCAGGGATGGCTGGACTCGAACCAGCGGATGAGGGAGTCAAAGTCCCTTGCCTTACCACTTGGCTACACCCCTGTGTGGAAAAAGAATCAGGGATTGGGATCGCTCCCAATCCCTGATATTCAGTGGGGTGGGTAAAGGGACTCGAACCCTCGACACCCGGAACCACAATCCGGTGCTCTAACCAACTGAGCTACACCCACCACATATACATCCGTCTGGGATCGCGCTGACACCCCGCAGGGAAAAATGGCACGCCAGAAGGGACTCGAACCCCTGGCCTACTGCTTAGAAGGCAGTTGCTCTATCCAACTGAGCTACTGGCGCATACTGTCAAGTTGGAGCGGGTGACGGGAATCGAACCCGCATCCCCAGCTTGGAAGGCTGGTGCCCTGGCCATTGTGCTACACCCGCATACGCCCTCCGCTCAAATCGTCAGCTCGGTTATAATACCACAATTGCCACGCATCTGTCAAGAATAAAATCGAAAAACCGAAAAATGATTTTGCATGACGCCGCCACGCCCTGCAAATACTACCCAAAATGATCGGGAGGTATCGCTATGTCAGACATGTTTTGTTTCCAGTGCCAGCAAACTGCCGGCAACAAGGGCTGCGTCCGCACCGGCGTGTGCGGCAAGCAGCCCACCACCGCCCATCTGCAGGATCAGCTCATCACCCAGCTCATCCGCCTTGCGGAGGCGGCGGAGCGCTGCGGGGAGCACACGCCGGAGGCGTCCCGCCTGCTGATAGACGGTCTGTTCACCACGCTGACCAACGTCAACTTCGATGACGACGCCATCCGCCGCTTCACCGACCGCGTCACGGCGGAGCGCGACCGTCTGGGCGGCGGCGAGACGCCGGTGGTCGACCTGTGGAAGGGCGAGACGGATATCGTCTCTCTGCGCTCCACCTTGCTGTTCGGCATGAAGGGCATGGCCGCCTACGCCCATCACGCCCTGAACCTGGGCTGCGGGGACGCGGCGGTGACGGACTGGTTCTACAAGGGCCTGTGCGCCGTCAACGGGCCGCACACCGTGGAGCAGTGGCTGGCCCTCATCATGGAGTTCGGCCAGGTGAACTTCCGGTGCATGGCTCTGCTGGACCGTGCCAACACCGGCGCCTTCGGCGATCCCGTACCCACGCGGGTGAACACGGACATCAAAAAAGGCCCGTTCATCGTAGTCTCCGGCCACGATCTGGAGGATCTGCACCAGCTCCTGGAGCAAACAAGGGGTAAAGGCATCAACATTTACACCCATTGTGAGATGCTGCCCGCCCACGGTTATCCCAAGCTGAAAGCCTACCCCCACCTGGCGGGCAACTTCGGCACAGCGTGGCAGAGCCAGCAGACGGAGTTCGATGCCATCCCCGCCCCCGTACTGTTCACCACCAACTGCCTGATGCCGCCGCGCCCCAGCTACGCCGACCGCGTCTACACCACCTCCGTGGTGGGTTACAACGGCCTGACCCACATCGCCGCCGATGAACACGGCTGCAAGGACTTCTCTCCCCTCATCCGGCAGGCGCTGGAGCTGGGCGGCTATGACCACGATCACAGCATGAGCGGCATCAATGGCGGCCACATGCTGACCACCGGCTTCGGCCACGCGGCGGTACTGTCCCACGCGGAGGCTATCATCGACGCCGTGAAAAGCGGCGCGGTGAAGCACATCTTTCTGGTGGGCGGCTGCGATGGCGCCCACCCCGGCCGCAACTACTACACCGAGTTCGTGAAACAGACGCCCATGGACTCGCTGGTGCTGACGCTGGCCTGCGGTAAATACCGCTTCAACGATCTGGATCTGGGCGAGATCGGCGGCCTGCCCCGCATCCTGGACATGGGCCAGTGCAACGACGCATACAGCGCTGTGACGGTGGCGCTGGCACTGGCGGACGCCTTCGGCTGCACCGTCAACGACCTGCCTCTGACGCTGGTACTGTCGTGGTACGAGCAGAAGGCGGTGTGCATCCTGCTGAGCCTGCTGGCGCTGGGAGTGAAGAACATGTACCTTGGCCCCACCCTGCCGGCGTTCCTGTCGGAATCGGTGGTAAACATTCTGGTAGACACCTACGGTCTCCAGCCCATCACCGCGCCGGAGCAGGATCTGGACGCCATCCTCCACCGCGGGTGAGCGCAAAAAAAAGAGACGGCAGAGCCGTCTCTTTTTTTGCTTTACATACGGGAGCTGTGGAGATACCCGTAGTTCATGCGCAGGATGTTCCGGATCAGCGGCACACACAGCACCGCGTCGGCGGCGATCCACGCCAAGGGGTCCGCAGCGCACAGCGCGTAGAACGCCAGCGCGGGAGCCTGGGTACTGACAGCGCCTCCGGCCACGGCGGCGGGCAGCAGGGAGCACACCGCGATGCGGGCCAACAGCTCCGCCGCGCCCGCGCCCAGCACGAAGGGCGACTGTCCGATGCCCTGGGCGCAGTTGCGGAACAGGAAGATGCCGCCCAGAAACGGATACAGGGCAAAATCCACATACAGGGAGGAGTTGCCGAAGCGGATGGTCTCCTCCGTCACCTTGTCGGCGCTGAGGAACACGTGGAGGTACAGCTGATCGATGGTCAGCAGCATGCCGATGCTCACGGCCAGAGCCATTATGACGCCCATCAGTACCATGCCCTGCAGGGTACCCTTTTTGATACGGTCATACCGCCCCGCGCCCAGATTCTGGGCTGTGAAGCTGGTCATGGCCGTGCCCAGCGCGTTCATGGGCGTCATCACCAGACTGTTGAGCTTGTTGGCCGCGCCAAAGCCGTTCTGGGCGGCGTTGGACACCATGCGGCCATCCAGCATATCGAACTGCACCACGCCGCCCTGCATGACGATGATGCCCACCGCCAGCACGGAAAACTGGAGTCCCAGCGGGATGCCGCGGCTCACATGGCGGCGCACATCGTGCATGGTGATGTGCCAGTCTTCCTTTTTCAGCCGGATGTTGGGATAGTGGGCAAAGGCGTAGCAGAAGCAGCCCACGGTGCTGATGAGCTGGGCGGACACGGTGGCCGCGGCGGCCCCTGCCACGCCCCAGTGGAACTTCAGGATAAACAGCAGGTCCAGCCCCACGTTCAGCACCGTGGAGAACAGCAGGAATATCAGCGGCGTCACAGAGTCGCCCATGCTCCGCAGGAACGAGCAGATAAAGTTGTAGAACATCTGAGCGCCGATGCCCACGAAGATAATGAAGCAGTAGGTATAGGCGGCGTGATAGACCTCGGGGTCCGCCGGCGTCACGTTGATCCACGCCAGCATGGGGTTCAGCAGCGCCAGAGCCAGCGCCGTCAGCACCACCGTCAGTACCGCCGACAGCACGATCTGGGTGGTCAGACTGCGGCGGACGCCCCGGTCATCCTGCGCCCCCACGTGGCAGGATGTCACCACGCAGAAGCCCGCGCTGACGCCGAAGGCAAACTGCAAAAAGATGAACACCAGTGAGCTGGTGTCGTTGACACCCGCCACCTCCTGGGCCGTCAGGGTCTGTCCCACGATGGCCGCGTCGCTGATGGTGTAGATCTGCTGGAGCAGATAGGACAGTATCACCGGCAGTGAGAACACCAGAATGGTTTTCCAGCACGTTCCCTGCGTCAGGTCCACCGGCTGGAATAGCTGCATATGTGTCTTTTTTTCTGCCATAAAATAGCCTCCTCGCGGTGTTTTCCTCCAAGACGGGTATCATATCTCCGAAATTGCCGAATGTCAATGGGCAGAATGTACGATACCTGCAAAACATTCCTCTGCCCGCTTGTGCGAAATTCGCCTTTGCGCTATAATACACTATTATGACTTTCCGCAGGAGGCCCCCATGGACGGCAGAACTTCCCAAACACACAAGAAAACCGCGGTGCTTATCCTTTTGGCCTGCGCCGTGGTGCTGGCCGCCTTCGGCTGCCTCATGGTCGGCTCCTCCGGCATGACGGTATCGGCGTGCCTCGATGCCCTGCTGGGCCGCACCGGCGGCACGGCGGCGCGGATCATCTGGGGCATCCGCATCCCCCGATTGCTGGCGGCGCTCATCGCCGGCGCGGGCCTGTCTGTGTCGGGCCTCCTCATGCAGACCTCGCTTGGCAACGCCATGGCCTCCCCCTCCACGCTGGGTGTGTCCCACGCGGCGGTGTTCGGGGCCAACCTGTCCATCATTGCCTTTGCCGGCGGCTTTCTCAACACCGGCCATAACCCCGCCAACTTCGATGTGGGCGTCAACCCCTTCGCCGCGTCGCTGCTGGCGTTTCTGTTCGCCGCCGCCTCCATCCTGCTGATCTTAGGGCTGTGCCGCCTGCGGGCCTTCTCCCCCAACGTGGTGGTGCTGGCCGGCATCGCCCTTGGCTCTGTGTGGACGGCGGCCACCACCGTCCTGCAATTCTACGCCACGGATGTGGGCCTCTCCGCCGCAGTGATCTGGAGCTTCGGCGACCTGGGCCGCGCCACCTACCACACGGACTGGATCATGCTGGTGGTGGTGACGGCGGGCACGGTGCTGTCCGCGCTGCTGTCCTGGCGCTATAACGCCCTGCTCAGCGGCGGAGACGCCGCTTGCAGCATGGGCGTCAATGTACCTCTGCTGCGGTTCGTCTCACTGCTGACCGCCTCCTTGATGACGGCGGTGTGCGTGTCGTTTCTGGGTGTCATCGGCTTTGTGGGCATCATCTGTCCTCACAGCGTCAAGCGCCTGCTGGGGCAGGATCACCGCTGGTCTATCCCCGCCTCCGCCCTCAGCGGCAGCCTGCTTCTGTTGTTGTCGGACACCCTGTCCCGCAGTCTTGGCCGCGGCTCAGCCCTCCCGGTGGGGGCCATCACCTCCCTGCTGGGCGCCCCGTTCTTCCTGATCCTTCTCTTTTCCCGAAAGGAGGCGTCATCATGCTGACCATTCAGGGACTCAGCTACCGCTACGGGCGGCGCGGCGCACCGGTGCTCAACGGAGTGGACCTGACGCTGGCGCGCGGCGAGATCGGTATTCTGCTGGGCCGCAACGGCTCCGGCAAGACCACGCTTTTCAGGAACATTCTGGGTCTCTGCACCCCCGACTCCGGCTCCATCCGTCTGGACGGGCTGGAGATGACCTCCCTCTCTCCCCGCCGTCGGGCGCGGTACATCGCCTGCGTGCCTCAGGACATCTGCTTCGGTGCGCTGACGGTGTTCGACTCCGTGCTGCTGGGCCGGCTCTCCCGCTTCGGCCTTCAGGCCGGCGCCGCGGACCATGCGGCGGCATCGCAGGTACTGGAGGAGCTGGGTCTCTCCGCCCTCTCCGGTCGGAACGTGACGGAGCTCTCCGGCGGCGAGCGGCAGAAAGTAGCCATCGCCCGGGCGCTGGTGCAGGAGCCGCAGCTGCTGGTGCTGGACGAGCCCACCGGCAATCTGGACATTGCCAATGAGCAGCTGCTGATGCGCCTTGCCAAAAAAGCGGCTCAGGAGCGGCACATCGCCGTCCTGAGCTCGCTCCACGATCTGAATCAGGCCCTGTCTCTGGGGGACCGTTTTTTCTTTCTGAAGGACGGCGTCATCACCTGCACCGTCCCGCGGGATGGCGTAACGTCCGGCATCCTGCGGGACGCCCTGGGCGGCGACCTGCGTCTTGTGGAGGTAGAGGGCGAAAGGATCGTTCTCCACGGCCGCGCCACCTGACGCTCATACCCTCCGCCACAGCATGCGGTTGTCCGCAAACTCCGCCGCCACGCGGCCTGTTTCCTGCAGCCATGTGAGATAGGACCGCACCGTGCTGCCTATCAGCGCGTACTGCTGGAAGCTCATGGCCATGCCGTAATGGTCGAACAGCCCCTTCAGCAGCTCCTCGAATGTCACCGGCTGGGCGCACAGCGCCGTGATGCGCTCTCCCACCTCCAGCACCGCGTCCATATTGTACCGCGCCAGCGGCGCGATGTCCTCCGTCACCTCGGCGTGGGCTGGCACAAAGGCACGGGCCGTCATGGCCGCCACCCGCTCCAGCGTCTCCAGATACGCGGTCACGTCGTAGATGTAGCCGATGCGGTACTTCTCCAGCGTCTCGCGGCTGGACACGCAGTCCGCCAGATACACCACGTCGTCCGCGGTGCGGAAGCCCACCATCTTCATGCAGTGGCCCGCCAGCGGCAGCAGCTCCATCCCCTGCGGCAGCACCTCCGCCGTCAGATAGGCCGCATCGCTGTCCTGCGCCATCAGGAACTTGTTCCGCAGCTCCCTGGGCGGACATCCGCCGTACAGCATGGACGGCTCAAGCACCGGATGACGTGTCACGGCGCACTCCGCCCCGGGCGCGTACACGCGGCAGCCCGTCTGGCTCTGGAGGTACCGATTCCCGCCGATGTGATCGGCGTGAGAGTGGGTGTTGCAGATGGCCGTCAGATGCCAGCCGTTCTTGTCCAGGATCTGCCGGATCTTGCGGCCCGCGTCCTTGTCGCTGCCGCTGTCAATGAGGCACACGTCCGTGTCGTTCAGCCGCACCAACCCCGCCTTGGCGGGACTCTGCACGTAATAGCTGCCGCCGGACACCTGTATCAGTTCGTACATGGTCATACCCTCCTGCCGCATTTTCCTACATTATAAGATATACCGCTCCGTCATGCAAGAAAAACCGCCGCGCCTATCGTGCAGCGGTCTTTTTTTATCGGTAGAACCCGATGACGAAGTCCAGAAACTGCCGCGTCTGCCGGTTCACCGGCGCCCCGCGGCGACAGGCGGCGTACAGCCGTCTCTGTGCCCCGTTGCCCGGCAGGGCGAACGTCAGCAGCCGTCCCGCGTCACGGGCATCCTCCGCCGCCTTCTCCGAGATGATGGACACCCCCAGCCCGCCGGCCACCAGATTCTTGATGGACTCCTGATCGTTGAGCCGCGCCGTAATGGTCAGTCGGCTCTCCTCCACCCCCATCTGCTGGAAGTAGGCGTTGATACACTTCTTGCTGCCGCTGCCCTTCTCCCGCAGGAGCATCGGCTCGCGGCAGATGTCCTCCACGGTGACACCCTGCGCCGCCAACTGCCGGAAGTGTTCGTTCACCGGCGTGATGAGCACCATCCGGTCCTCGTAGAACGGCGTCAGCTCCAGCGCCTCCTCGTGGATGCGCGCGCCAATGAGCCCCACATCGAAGCTGCCGGTCAGCAGTCCCTCGGCGATACCCTCGCTGTCGCTCTGGAACACATGGAACTGCGGGGCCGGATGCTCCCGCCGGAACGCCGGCAGGATCTGGGGCAGGATGTAGGCCGACGGGATGGTGGACGCGCCGATGCGGATAACCTTCTCGTCCTCGTCGCTCCAGCTGCGCAGCAGGTCGTCCCGCAGGTGTACGATGCCGCAGGCGCAGGCGTACAGCTCCTGCCCCCGGGGCGTCACCTCGATGGACTTGGTGGTGCGCACGATGAGCCGCGAGCCGAACTCCTCCTCCAGCTGCCGGATGTGTGTGCTCACCGTAGGCTGGGAGAGGTACAGCTTCTCCGCCGCCTTGGTAAAGCTGCGGTACTGCACCACCGCGCAGAAGGACTGCAATTGCTTCAGCTCCATGCGTCCCTCCTGCTCAGCTCCCCCAGCGCTTTCAGCGCCGCGTCCACATGTGCCTCCGTGTTCTGCGGCCCGAAGGAGAACCGCACCGTACCGGTGGGATAGGTGCCCAGCACCTTGTGGGCGTTGGGCGCACAGTGCAGCCCCACGCGGGTCAGCACGCCGTACTCCCGTCCCAGCGCATCCGCCAGAAAAGCGGGGTCCATGCCCTCGCAGGCCACGGACACCACGGCGGCGCGTCCCTCCACGCCATCCCGCCCCACGGCCCGCAGCTTCGGAATGTCCCGCAGCCCCTCCAAAAACCGGCCCGTCAGCGCCAGCTCATGACGGCGGATGTTGTCCATGCCCCGCTGCTCCAGCCACACCAGCGCCGCGTGCAGTCCCATGATCCCCGGCAGGTTCAGCGTCCCCGCCTCGAAGCGGTCCGGCATGAACGCGGGCACCTCCTCCAGATGGCTGACGCTGCCGGTGCCGCCGGACAGCAGCGGCTCGATCCGCCCCGTCAGCTCCGGCCGCAGCAGGAATCCACCGATACCCTGCGGGCCCAGCAGGCCCTTGTGTCCCGTAAAGGCCAGCGCGTCGATGTGCATGGCCTCCATGTCGATGGGAAACGTCCCCGCCGTCTGTGCCGTGTCCAAAATGAATACCAGGCCGTGGCGGCGGCAGAACGCCCCCATCTCCTCCGCCGGCATCAGCGTACCGCACACATTGCTGCCGTGGAGCATCACCACGGCCTTCGTCTCCGGCCGCAGCAGCTTCTCCGCCTCCTCCATGCGCAGGCTGCCGTCCGCACCGCAGGGGATGCGGTCGAAGGCCACGCCCCTGCCCGCCAGCTGGACCACAGGCCGCATCACGGCGTTGTGCTCCATGGCGGATACCAGCACGTGGTCGCCGCTGCGCAGCAGGCCCTTCAGCAGCACGTTCAGGCTCTCGGTGATGTTCTTGGTAAACACCACGTTGCGGCAGTCGGGGCCGTGAAACAGGCGGGTCAGCCGCTGCCGCGTGTCCAGTACCTGCTCCTCCGCCTGATACGCCTCGTCGTAACCGCCGCGGCTGACGTTGCAGCCGCAGTTCTGCACATAGCCGCACATGGCCTCCGCCACGCCCTCCGCCTTGGGAAAGCTGGTGCTGGCGTTGTCCAGATAGATGCGCTCCATGGGTATCCCTCCCTTTTTCTCCCTTTTATCCTACCATCAATTTATTTAGAAATCAAATAGTTTTAGTGGAATTATCAATAATTGCTATTAGACTTCTCCCCATATCAGGTGGTAACATTAGGGCACATTATATTACCCATACCGAAAACAGAAAGAGGAGAAAACCACATGAATGTCAAACGTGAAAGATGGCAGATCGTCATCGCCGGACTGATCATCGGCGTCATCGCGTCGCTGCTGGTCTACTTCGGCAACCCCTCCAACATGGGCTTCTGCATAGCCTGCTTCCTGCGTGATACCGCCGGCGGTCTGGGCATGCACCGTGCCGCCGCCGTGCAGTACATCCGCCCCGAGATCGTGGGTCTGGTGCTGGGCAGCTTTATCGTGGCCCTGTGCCGCAAGGAGTTCTCCGCCAAGGGCGGCAGTGCTCCCGTCACCCGCTTTGTGCTGGGCTTCTTTGTGATGATCGGCTGCCTGATGTTCCTGGGCTGCCCCTTCCGCATGATCCTGCGTCTGGCCGGCGGCGACCTCAACGCCCTGCTGGGTCTGCTGGGCTTCGCTCTGGGCATCCTGGCCGGCGTGTTCTTCCTGAAGCGCGGCTACTCCCTGAAGCGCACCTACCCCCAGACCAAGCTGGACGGCTTCCTGTTCCCCGTCATTCAGGTGATCGTGTTCATCCTGCTGGTGGCGGCTCCCGCCTTCATCTTCTTCACCGAAGCCGGCGGCGGCCCCGGCGCCAAGCACGCCCCCATCCTCATCAGCCTTGCTGCCGGTCTTATTGTGGGCGCTCTGGCCCAGCGCACCCGTCTGTGCATGGTGGGCGGCATCCGTGACGTGGTGCTGTTCCGCGAGCCCAAGCTCATCATGGGCTTCGGTGCCATCCTCATCAGCGCGCTGGTCTGCAACCTGATCCTCAACGGTGTCACCGACGCCGCCTTCTTCCACCTGGGCTTCGCCGATCAACCCGTGGCGCACACCGACGGCCTGTGGAACTGCCTGGGCATGCTGCTGGTGGGCTTCGGCTGCGTGCTGCTGGGCGGCTGCCCCCTGCGCCAGCTGGTGCTGTCCGGCGAGGGCAACTCCGACAGCGCCGTGACGGTGCTGGGTCTGGTGGTGGGCGCTGCCTTTGCCCACAACTTCGGTCTGGCCTCCAGCGCCGCCGGCCCCACCGGTGCCGGTAAGCTCGCCGTGGTCATCGGCCTTGCGGCGGTGGCCCTCATCGGCTGCCTGAACACCTTTCAGAAGAAAGCATAAGGAGGACTTGCTATGAAAACCATCGACGCACGCGGCCTTTCCTGCCCAGAGCCCGTGGTGCTGCTGCGCACCGCCATGGCCTCCGGCGAGGACAGCTATCAGATCATTGTGGACAACCACGCCTCCCGCGAGAACACCACCCGCTACGCCCAGCACATGGGCTATAAGGTCAACACCGCCGAAAACGGCGGTGAGTGGACGCTGACCTTCACCAAATGACCTATTTTGCCACATTTTTCTCCCACTTCGGCGCCACCCGCTATAAGCTCCTGTGCGACGGGCAGGGCATCTCCTGCCGCGTTATGCCGGTTCCCCGGGACCTCAGCAGCAGCTGCGGCACCTGCGTCCGCTGTGAGGATCGCTGGCTTCGTCCGGAAGGCGAGTCGGCGCAGGACGTGGAGCAGGTGGCGGCGTGGGACGGGAAAAGCTACACTGCGGTATATCACATCGACGAGACGGAGGGCTGACCATGGAAACGGAAGTCAAACTGACAAAGCTGGCATCCTGCGCCGGCTGCGGCGCAAAAGTCGGGGCCGGTACGCTGGTCCACCTGCTGGAGGGCTTCCGCACCCACAGCGACCCCCGTCTGCTGGTAGGCTATGACCGGTCCGACGACGCCAGCGTCTACTATCTGGACGAGAATACGGCGCTGGTGCAGACCACCGACTTCTTCCCGCCGATCGTAGACGATCCGTTCCTGTACGGGCAGATCGCCGCGGCCAACGCCATCAGCGACGTGTACGCCATGGGCGGCGAGCCCAGGCTGGCGCTGAACATCCTGTGCCTGCCGGAGTCCATGACCGGAGAGATGGTGCAGGAGCTGCTGCGGGGCGGCTACGACAAGGCCTACGAGGCCGGCGCCATCATCACCGGCGGCCACACCATCCACGGCGCGGAGCCCATTTACGGCCTGGCCGTGTCCGGCTTTGTCCACCCCAAAAGGATCCTGACCAACAGCGGCGCTAAGCCCGGCGACGTGCTGCTGCTGACGAAGCCTCTGGGCGTGGGCGTCCTGACTACCGCCGCCAAGGCGGGGCTGGTGGAGGAGACGGTGATGCAGCGCATCTACCGCCAGATGGCCGCGCTGAACAAGACGGCCCGTGATATCATGGTCAAGTACCGCGTCCACAGCTGTACCGATGTAACAGGCTTCGCTCTGTTGGGCCACAGCTTCGAGATGGCACAGGGCAGCGGCTGTACCGTCCACATCCGGACGTCCGATGTGCCGTACCACCCCAAGGCATGGGAGCTGGCGGACATGGGCTTCCTCCCCGCCGGCGCCTACCGCAACCGCGACTACGCCGAAGCGGGCGTCACCGTCCGCGGCGGCATCAGCCGCACCATGCAGGATCTGCTGTACGACCCCCAGACCAGCGGCGGCCTGCTGATGGCTGTGGCGGAGAAGGACGCGGAGGTCTGCCTGCGGGAGCTGCGGGACGCTATCCCCACCGCTGCCGCCGTGGGCTACGTCACCGAAAAACAGGACAGTTGGATCGTGCTGGAGTGAGATACCGCATGTCACGCGGCGCGGAACGCATGCCCTGCCGGGTAAACTTCGGAAATTTGCAGCCTTTTCGCGCTGAAACACGGCGCAAACTCCACAAATACGCAAAAGAGACGGACGCAGCCGCGTCCGTCTCTTATTTCTTCATCATGAACCGTCAATTCCGCCGGTATTCCTTGGGCAGCTGCCCGAACTGCTCCTTGAAGGCCGCGGTGAATTTGCTCTGGCTCTCGTAGCCCACCTGCCCCGCGATCTCCGCCACACTGAGGTCCGTCTCCCGCAGCAGCGCCGCCGCCCGCTCCATCCGGTGCTCCTTCATGTGGGCCGCCAGCGAGCTGCCGTAGACCTCCTTGAACACGGTTTTCAGCGTGGTGGGGTTGATAAGATACCGGTGGGCCAGCTCCTCAATGGTGACGCGCCGGTCCATATGCCGGGCCAGATCGTCGTGGATCTCGCGGATGATCTTCACCTGCTCCGCTTCTTCCCGCCAGCGGGGGCAGGCCACGTCCATCACCTGCTCGATCATCTCGTGGAGCAGGCGGCTCTGGGCCGCGTCGGAGGCGCGATAGTACACCTCCCGCCCCTCGCGGCGGCTGGACAGCAGGCCGCTGTCCTTCAGCACCCGCAGATGGTGGGATACGGCGGGGCTGGACATGTCCACCATGGCCGCGATGTTCACCACGCACTCCTCACAGTGGCACAGCAGCCAGAAAATGCGGATACGGTTGGGGTCTCCCAGCTGGCGGAAAATATCCGCGATATTCTGAAAATGCGCCCCGTCTCGGAGCAGCTCCTGCATGGCCGCCGTGTGGTTCTGTTCCTCCCCGTGGTCGTGAGGCAGGCCGGTATGTTCCATTTGTTTTCCTCCTTTTCGCCCGTTCGGAAATGGTTTTCGCCGCTTTGGGCATCTTCGCCCCGGCACCATTGACTTTTGCCCTTTTCCGCATTATACTACGGCCATGATGATTAAACAAGTACTTAATCTTTTATGTACACGAAAGGAGCATATCCCATGAAAAAGACCTATGCCATCGAAGTCGACTGCGCCAACTGTGCCAATCTGATGGAGGAAGCCGCCGGGAAGACCGAGGGCGTTGCCTCCGCCGTGGTCAACTTTATGACCCAGAAGATGATCGTGGAATTTGCCGAGGGCGCCGATCCCAAGAAGGTCATGAAGGACGTGCTGAAGGCCTGTAAGAAAGTGGAGCCTGACTGCGAGATCGAGCTTTGATCCACCCGGAGACGGGCGTCCCATCTGCACGGCAGGCGGGACGCCTCCCTTATGCCGTATCGCTTCCGCAATTTCGTGAAAGGAGCCCAGACCCATGACAAAAAAGCAGAAAAAGATGCTCATCCGCATCATCATCGCGGCGGTCATGCTGGCAGCGCTGCACTTTATCCCCGTCACCGGCTGGCTGCGGCTGGCGCTGTATCTGGCGACATACGTGGTCATCGGCTGCGACATTATGAAGAAGGCCGGACAGGGTATCCTCAACGGCCGCGTGTTCGACGAGAACTTTCTGATGGCCGTGGCCACCATCGGTGCCTTCGCTCTGGCCATCTATGAAAAGAGCGGCGACTACAATGAGGCCATCGCCGTCATGCTGTTCTACCAGATCGGTGAACTGTTCCAGAGCTACGCCGTGGGCAAGAGCCGCAAGAACATCAGCGCCCTGATGGACATCCGCCCCGACTATGCCAATATCGAGCAGGACGGCCAGCTGGTGCAGGTAGATCCCGATGAGGTGGCCATCGGCACCGTCATCGTGGTGCAGCCCGGCGAGAAGGTCCCCATCGACGGCGTCATCACGGAGGGCCGCTCCACCCTGAACACCAGCGCCCTCACCGGCGAGAGCCTGCCTCGTGACGCCCAGGAGGGCGACGAGATCATCAGCGGCTGCATCAACATGACCGGCCTGCTGAAGATCCGCACCACCAAGGAGTTCGGCGAATCCACCGTGTCCAAGATCCTGGAGCTGGTGGAAAACTCCAGCTCCCGCAAGTCCCGCTCCGAGGACTTTATCGCCAGGTTCGCCCGCATCTACACCCCCGCTGTGTGTTACAGCGCTCTGGCGCTGGCCATCCTGCCGCCGGTGATCCGGCTGGCGGGCGGCATGGACGCCCAGTGGGAGCAGTGGATCTACCGCGCCCTGACATTCCTTGTTACCAGCTGCCCCTGCGCGCTGGTGGTCAGCATCCCCCTGAGCTTCTTCGCCGGTATCGGCGGCGCCAGCAAGGAGGGCATCCTCGTCAAGGGCTCCAACTATCTGGAGACGCTGTCCCGGGTGAAGTGTGTGGTGTTTGACAAGACCGGCACCCTGACCAAGGGCGTGTTCCAGGTCACCGCCGTCCACCACAATGAGATGGACGAGGCCAAGCTGCTGGAGTACGCGGCGCTGGCGGAGTGCGCCTCCTCCCATCCCATCAGCAAAAGCTTGCAGCGCGCCTACGGCAGGCCCATCGACCGCAGCCGTGTCACCGATATCCGGGAATTCAGCGGACACGGCGTCACCGCCAGAGTGGATGGTGCAGCCGTGGCCGCCGGCAACAGCAAGCTCATGGAACAGTTGGGCATCCCCTACTACGACTGCCACAGTGTGGGCACCATCATTCACATGTCGGTGGACGGCCAGTACGCCGGTCACATCGTGATCTCCGACGTGGTGAAGCCCCACGCCAAGGAGGCCATCGCCGCACTGCACAGGGCCGGCGTGGACAAGACTGTCATGCTCACCGGCGACACCAAGCGCGTGGCGGAGGCCGTGGCGGCGGAGCTGGGCGTAGACGAGGTGCGCAGCGACCTGCTGCCCGCCGACAAGGTCAGCAAGGTGGAGGAGCTGCTGGGCCAGCAGCGGGGCAAGGCCAAGCTGGCCTTCGTGGGCGACGGCATCAATGACGCCCCCGTGCTGAGCCGCGCAGACATCGGCATCGCCATGGGCGCCATGGGCAGCGACGCCGCCATCGAGGCCGCCGACATCGTGTTGATGGATGATGAGCCTATGCAGATCGCCAAGGCCATCAAGATCTCCCGCAAGTGCATCGGCATCGTGTACCAGAACATCGTGTTCGCGCTGGTCATCAAGTTCGCGTGTCTGGCTCTGGTGGCCATCGGTCTGGCGGACATGTGGGCCGCCATCTTCGCCGACGTGGGCGTCATGGTGCTGGCGGTGCTCAATGCCATCCGCGCCCTGCGGGTACACAACCTGTGAGCGATACCTATATGTAAATAAAGGAGGGAACGCCCTGCGGCGTTCCCTCCTTTATTGGGGCCGGTCTGCGCACCACAGGGCTGCGGCGCATACAATGGCATGCGGGGCAGTGCTCCGCAGACTGGACTCAGGAGGTCATTTCATGGCAACATTTACCAATCAAGCTACCCTCACCTACAACGGCGGCACCGCCAGCTCCAACATCACCACCGGCGAGCTGCTGGAGGTACTGACCGCCACGAAAACGGCGGTGGTGCCCACCTACCGCAGCGGGCGTCCCATCACCTATCTTATCACGCTGGTCAACGCCGGTACGGCGGACCTGACCGGTCTCACCGTGGCCGACGATCTGGGCGGCTACACCTTCAACGGCGCCACGGTCTATCCGCTGTCCTACACCGCAGGCTCCGTGCGGTACTACCGGAACGGTGTTTTGCAGGCGGCTCCCGCCGTCACCGCCGGTCCGCCTCTGGCCATCACCGGTATCACCGTACCCGCAGGCGGCAGCACCGTTATCGCCTATGAGGCGGAGCCCACCGCTTTCGCACCCCTGGGCGCGGAGGACAGTGTAGTGAACACCGTCACCGTTACCGGCGCGGGGCTGCCCGATGCCGTGACAGCCACGGAGACGGTGTCCCCCGCCACAGGACCGGCGCTGACTATCAGCAAGGCCCTGTCCCCCACGGAGGTGGCGGCCAACGGGCGGCTGACCTACACCTTCGTCATCCAGAACACCGGCAATGCCGCGGCGGAGGCGGCAGACAGTCTGGTGGTGACGGATACCTTCGACCCGCGGCTCAGCGATCTGACGGTGACGCTGAACGGAACGGCCCTGACCGCGCCGACGCAGTACACCTACGATGCCGCCACCGGACAGTTCGCCACGGTGGCGGGCGTCATCACGGTGCCCGCCGCCACGTTCACTCAGAATACCGCCGGCGCGTACAGCGTCAGTCCCGGCACCAGCACGCTGACGATCTCCGGCACGATCTGAGCCGAGCAGGAAGCCCGCGAAAGCAATGAGAAAGGCCGCCCCGAATGGGGTGGCCTTTCTCATTGCACCTGCCGGACAGGTATACAGCATTATTCTTAGTATACATGGGAGCTTTGTTAAAATCAACACAAAATTTACATAAAATTAACACCAAAAAATTGTAAGTTTTTGCCCCTTGAAAGTCAAAAACGTAAAGCGTATAGTATGTAGCGAAGGTTCAATGCCGTGATAACGTTTTCGAAACGCGAAAATCGTCACTTTTAACTGTATTTTCTTTCATGATTTCCATTATGAAATCTTGTGAAGAAACATCGGCGCGGCGCTAAGAACTTAACGCGAGAGGAGGCTTTGCCATGACACGTGAGGAGGCCGTTGAGCGGCTTTGTACCATCTACCAGAGTCAGTTCGACATCAACCGCTGCAGCGCGGAGCAGACGCCGCTGGCTGTCACCATGGACTTTTACGCGCTCAGTGACAAGTACGTTCTCTCCAAAAAGGCGAAGCTCTGGGAGGCCAAGAGCTTCGAGTATGTCTACGTGTTCAGCGTACCCCATCTGACCAGGGAGATCTATGAGTCCTGCGAAAAGATGGCGTATGAGCACGGCATGGCCCGTATCCAGCCGGGTCCCACCCATATGTATACGTACATCACCACGCTGTTCGTGTGCGACAGCTGTGATGAGGACGCACGGCAGGCGCTGATGCGCTGTAAGCTCTACAAGAGCTTCCGGATGTCCTATTGGGGCTGGATGGATTTTCATACCGCGCTGGTGGTCCTGCCCGAGGAGAAGGTCAGCACCAACCGCAGCGGACACAGTGCAGCGCAGGTCCTGAATCAGGGCCTGTTTCATAAGCAAAAGAAAAAACTGTTCAGAAAGGAGAGAGCTTTATGAATGCTGCTTTGTTCCTGATCATTGGCTGTGCCGTCCTGGTCGTAGGCTATATTTTCTACGGCGGTTGGCTGGCCAAGAAGTGGGGCGTGGACAACTCCCGTCCGACGCCTGCTCATACCATGGAGGACGGTAAGGATTACTGCCCTGCCAAGGCTCCCGTACTGATGGGCCATCACTTCTCCTCCATCGCCGGCGCCGGCCCCATCAACGGCCCCATCCAGGCCGCTGTGTTTGGCTGGGTCCCTGTGATGCTGTGGGTCCTGATCGGCGGTATCTTCTTCGGCGGCGTCCATGACTTCGGTTCTCTGTTCGCCTCCATCCGCCATAAGGGTGAGTCCATCGGCGAGGTCATCGGCGACGCTATCGGCGCCAAGGCTAAGAAGCTGTTCATCATCTTCGCCTATCTGACCCTGATCCTGGTGGTGGCGGCCTTCGCCTCCATCGTGGCCAACACCTTCAAGGCTACCTACACCGCTGACGGCGCTGTGGATCTGGCTGCTTCCGCCGCCAATGCCTCCACCGCCATCATCTCCATCATGTTCATCCTGATGGCCGTCATCTTCGGCTTCTTTGTCTATCGCCGCAACGCGCCTCTGGGCATCTCCACTGTCATCGGCGTCATCGGCATCGCGGCCTGCATGGTCATCGGCCTGAACTGGCACCCCATCTATCTGAGCTACACCGTGTGGATGATCATCGTGGGTCTGTACATCGCTGTGGCCTCCGTCACCCCCGTGTGGATCCTGCTGCAGCCCCGTGACTACCTGAGCTCCTTCCTGCTGTACGGCATGATGATCCTGGCTATCGTGGGTATCGTCGGCGCTCATCCCGTGGTGGATATGCCCGCCTTCACCGGCTTCTATGACACGCTGGCTCCCTCCGGCACGTCTCTGGGCTACATGTTCCCCGCTCTGTTCGTGACCATCGCCTGCGGCGCTGTGTCCGGCTTCCACTCCCTGGTGGGCTCCGGCACCACCTCCAAGCAGCTGGATCAGGAGAAGGACGCCAAGCCCATCGCTTACGGCGGCATGCTGATCGAGTGCGCTCTGGCTCTGATCTCCGTCTGCGCTGTTGGTTACATCTGGGCTTCCTATGCTGACGGCACCACCACGACGCCTACCGTCGTGTTCGCCACGGGCCTTGCCTCCATGTTCTCCAAGGTGTTCGGCAGCGGCTGCTACAACGCCGTGTACTCCATGCTGATCCTGGCTGTGTCCGCGTTCTGCCTGACCTCTGTGGATACCGCTACCCGTCTGGCCCGCTACATGTTCGCTGAGTTCTTTGTGGAGCCTGGTAAGACCCGCGAGGACCTGACCGGCTGGAAGCGCGTCATCACCAATCCCTACGTTGCTACCGCCATCACCGTGGTGGCCGGCGTGGCTCTGGGCCTCACCGGTTACGCCAAGATCTGGGCTCTGTTCGGCGCTGCCAACCAGCTGCTGGCTGCTCTGGGTCTGCTGGCCGTGTGCTGCTGGCTGGGTAAGATCGGCCGCAACAACAAGATGTTCTACTTCCCCATGTTCTTCATGCTGATCGTGACTCTGACCTCTCTGGTCTTCACCATCAAGGCTCAGATCGTCGGCATCATGGCCGGCGGCGACGGTGTGGCATGGTTCTACATCCGCGGCATCATCGGTGTTCTGCTGGTCATCCTGGCCATCGACCTGGTGGTGGAGGGCATCCGTGCTCTGAGCCGCAACGCCAAGGCAGCGGCTGCCAAGTAAAACAGCATTTCCTCACCATTTCACTTCTCAGACAAAGGGTCTCCGCATGGCGGAGACCCTTTGTCACGTCCTACGGAAAATGCCGTCCGTCATCAGCAGGAGGCTCCCCTCCCTGCTTGCATACGGACGACATTTCCGCTATAATAGGGCTACTGCAAATGAGACAAGGAGGACCCCATATGAACCGAAAAAGATGGACCGCGCTGCTGCTGGCCATGGTGATGGCGCTGTGCCTCGTGGGCTGCGGCGGCAAGACGCCGGACGCCGCGCCCGACCCTGAGCCGGATCAGAGCACAGACGGCGCCGTTACCGTCACCGATATGATCGGCCGCGAGGTCACTGTCATCCCCGACAGCTATCAGCGTGTGGTGTGCATCGGCGCAGGGGCCCTGCGGATGTACAGCTACGTGGGCGATATGGCGCTGCTGTGCGGCGTGGAGGACATTGACAACACCACGCTCTCTGAACGGCCCAAGATGTTTGACAACGTGGCGCGGCCCTACGTGATGGCCTACGGCGACGTGTTCGCCCAGCTGCCCTCCTGCGGCGTGGGCGGCCCCAACGCCCAGGCGGCGGAGGCGGAGAAGATCCTCGCCTGCCAGCCGGACATCATCATCTCCGAGTACAAGGACGTGGAGAAGGCCGACGCCCTGCAGGAGCAGGTGGGCGTACCGGTCATCACCACCAGCACCGGCCCCGACGGCGTATTTGACGATGCCTTCCGGACCTCCCTGCAGCTGCTGGGTCAGCTGTTCGGACGGCAGGAGCGGACACAGGAGCTCATCGCCTTCATCGACAGCCAGACTGCGGAGCTCACCAGCCGCACTGCCGGTGTGGCGGATGAGGACAGGCCCGGCGTGTACATCTGCGGGCTGGGCAACTGGGGCACCACGGACCATCTGATGACTTCCCAGAGCTACGCCGCGTTCCGCGTGGCCAACATCCGCAATGTGGCCACGGACCTGGGCAAGGACGGTGTGCAGCCCATCGAGGAAGAGAAGTTCGCGGCGCTGGGCGACAGCATGGACATCATGATCCTGGACGCGGCGGCGGTGAAGAACATCGCGCCGCTGTATCAGGAGGACCCCCGCCTGTTTGACGGCTGCAAGGCCTGGGAAAACGGGCAGGTCTATCTGGAGATGGCCTACAACGCCTACTACACCAACCACGAGATCGCGCTGGCCAACGCCTGGTACGCCGCCAAGGTGGTGTATCCCGACCTGTTCGCCGATGTGGACATGACCGCCAAGACCAATGAGATCACCCGGATGTTCCTGGGTCAGGAGCTGGCGAAGCAGATCTTCGCCTGCCCCTCCAGCTTCGGCGGCTATCAGCAGATCGACACCGCAGCGTTCTTCAGCTGAGCGTAAAAAAACACCTCCTGTCTCGGCAGGAGGTGTTTTTTTACGTTTTTTTCTGCCGCGTCAGCATCCGCACGGCGTATTTCAGGAACATCCGCACTGCGGGGGACAGGTCGGCCTTGGAGTGGAGGGCGATGCCCAGGGTGATGGAGGCGGGCGGGTCCACCGGCAGCATCACGATGTCGCAGATGCGCCTCTCGGTGATGAGCTTATTCATAACGCTCATACCAAGCCCCTGCTCTACCATGGACATGGCGGAGAGGCTCTCCAGCGTGGTGAACTGCACGTTGGGCACGATACCCGTCCGGTGGAACAGGGCCATCAGGTCGTCGTCGCAGCCCTTGGCGGGCATGATGAACCGGTCCACGGCGCAGTTAGCCAGTGGATAGGCTTTGGCGCGGGCAAGCGGGTGGTCCTTTGGCAGCAGGGCCAGCATGGGGTCCTCCGCCAGGGGTATCCAGTCGTAGGGCATGTCCTCCTGATAGCTGAGGAAGCCGATATCCGCCGTGCGGTCATCCAGCCACTGGGCCACCTCCTGCCAGATGCCCTCCAGCAGGTTCACGTGTATCTGCGGGTAGTCCCGCTGGAACGCGCCGATCACCGCCGGCAGCCAGTGGGTGGCGATGCTGGAATAGGCCGCGATGTTGACGCTGCCGATGAGCAAGCCGTTCATCTCCGCCGACAGCTCGAAGATGCGGTCCTCCTGCCGCAGGAACTTGCGGATGGCAGGCAGCAGCAGACGTCCGTTCTCCGTCAGGCTTACGCCCTTGGTGTTCCGGCGGAACAGCGGAAAGCCGAGCTCCTTCTCCAGCGCCGTCACCAGTTGGTTCACGCCGGAGGGCGTGTAGCTCAGGGCCTCCGCCGCTTTGGAAAAGCTGCCGGTATCCGCTGCCACCACAAAGGCTCTGCACCGTGCCGTCTCCATGGTCGTCCCTCCTGTCGTGTCGTTTTTCTGATTGTACTATACCGCCGCGGAAACCGCAAGTGCCGCCTGCGTCCGCGGTAAAAAAGCCGCTCCGCAGGGTAGCAGCGCATAAGACAGGTTCATAAGGTTTAGAGAGAACAGCGTGGCGGAAGTCACGCTGTTCTGCTTTTTGATGCGTGAGTGAGCATTTCGGCAATGATGCTCTCCGGCAGGAAACCAATGCAGGCGAGGCTGATATACACATCCTGCACTCGATGCCCGCCGCTCTTATCCGGCGCAGAAACATAGACCCTGTTCACAAGATCATGCAGCACGGCGGGCGTCAGTTCCTGCAAGTTGGGATATTTCTTCGCCCGGAGGATGAACTGCTCAATGCTGTCGGCTTCTTCCTCCTGCTGGGTAATTTCCTGCTCCAAAAGCTGCATCTTCTTCGTCAGCTCTGCTTGCTCATTTTCATAGTCGGCGGACAGCTTTTCAAATCGGCTATCATTGATTTTGCCGGAGATATTGTCCTCATAGAGCCGTTTGAACAGACGGTCAAGCTCTTCCATCCTGCGCTGTGCCTGCGTGAGCTGTCTGCGCTTTGCGGCGAGTTCTTTCTTGAAGTCCTCCTTGCGCTTTGCACCCAGCTTATCGCGGAACAGATTCTCACAATCGGAGATATACCAAAGCAGGATTTGCAGAAATTTCAGCACGCCCTTTTCCAGAACAACCGCGCGGATGAAGTGCGTCCCGCACACGTCTTTTCCCTTCTTGCGAGAGGTAGAGCAGACGAAATGATCCTGTCGTTCTTCAAAGTTCCGCGAGGTGCAGTAGTACATTTTTTCTCCGCAATCGGCGCAGCAGGCAACGCCGGAAAAGAGGTTGCTCTTACCCGTTCTTGCCGGTCTGCGTTTGTTGCGGCGCAGCTCCTGTACCCGCTGAAAGGTGTCCTCATCCACAATGGCTTCGTGGGTGTTGCGGAATATCTTCCATTGCTCCGGTGGATTCTCGATGGTCTTCTTGATTTTGTAGGACTGCCGGTGTGTTTTGAAGTTCACGGTATGCCCGCAATACTCCATCCGTTCCAGAATTGCGGCAACGGTGCTGCCGTTCCAGTTGTAAGGATTGTCAGGCAAAGCGCAGCGGACTTTTCGTTTTTGCCTGTCCTGATAAACGGTGGGCGTCAATACATGATCCTCTTTCAGCATCCGAGCAATCTGCGTCGGACCGTTCCCGTCCATGCAAAGGGAAAAGATGCGTTTGACCACCTGCGCCGCTTCCGGATCGACGAGCCAATGCTCTGAATGATCTGGGTCTTTGACGTAGCCATACGGGGGGATTGTGGTCAGATGTTCGCCGGATTCTCCCTTGAGCCGGAGTGAGGTACGCACTTTCTTGCTGCCGTCCCGAACGTAGTATTCGTTGATAATGTTGACGAACGGGACGAACTCATTGTCTTGCTGGTTAGCGCTGTCCACACCGCTGTTGACGGCAATGAACCGCACGTTATTCTGTGGGAATGTGATCTCGGTATACATCCCAACTTCCAGATAATTTCGACCGATGCGGCTCATGTCCTTCGTGATGACCGTGCCGATCTTCCCTTCTTCCACCAGCGCCATCATGCGCTGCCAATCCGGTCTTTGAAAGTTTGCGCCTGTGTAACCGTCATCTACAAAGAACTCCGTATTGCGGAAGCCATGCTCCTTTGCATATCGGCTGAGATAGGCTTTTTGATTCACAATGCTGTTACTGTCGCCCTGTGATTCATCGTCACGGGACAGACGGCAATACAGCGCGGTAATTTTGTCAGACTGCTTCATAGTAGATTCCTCCATCATCTGAGGGCAGTCTGCCAATACAAGGTTGCTGTTGGTCACGATCACACACTCCCCTCGGAGTCGATCAGCTTCACCGCCTTTTCGGGAAGGGTGTGCGTTCCGTCAAAACTGCCAGTAAAGCGGTAGATGGTGTTTCCTTCTTTCAGACGTACCGTGATCTGCGGTAACTCCTGCCAGAGAGGAACGGGGGTACTGCGGCTGCCGTCCGATTCCATTTGGACGTTACGTTTCTTGTTATCCATTTGCACCTTCCTTTTCATTCAGATTTCCGGGCAGTGCCGCATGAATCTCCCGGAGCAAAGTGCGTGATATGGCCTATTGTTATTCAGTATATCACAGCAATTTTCGGGATTCCACTGGGCAATGTACCGGGATTCACAGGAGACTTACAGGCAGTTCGCCGGGTCGCACAGCCGTCCGTGCCTGTCAAGAAATCGGCTTCGCCTCACTGCGCGTACTTGACAGGCTCGTTCGCCTGTGCAAATCGGTAATCAAGGCGGCGATGCCACCATTTGCCAATGAAAATCAGCTGCGTTCCAAGACTTTTTTAATCTCTCAGCCTAATTATAACAAGAACAAACGTTCGAGTCAATGCGATTATGAGAGGAAGAGCAAGCACAGCAAGTGTAGCTACACTTGCGATAAACGGCGTAGTTTGACCGGGATTTCCTTGCAGAGCAGCAAGCAAATCCGGTGAGTACCCACACCGAAAAAACAGAGCGTTCCGGCTGACCGCCGAAACGCCCTGTTTTCGTATTTTGGGATAGTCCCAAGCCCTTATATTCGTGAAAAATTACGAAAGCTCACCAACTATACTCTGATAACTGGAATGTGTAGGATTCGCCGGGAGTAATGTCATAGATCACAACAGAGTCATCCTTGAATTTATCTCCGGCGCTCAGAGAAGATAGGTATATATTGCCGGAGTCTACCAGATAACCCGCACTGTCATACAGCTTATAACTAATCATATCATACCAGGAATCATTGCTCCCGCTCTTCTTTTCTCCCGTAATCGTAATGGTCAGCTGTGGAGAATAGTCTTTGTCAAACTTAAATTCGGCTCCTTGAATTTGGATCACGGATGCCGTACTCCCCATGAAGTCTTTCACCTTCAGATCCAGCGGAAATGAATCAAACGTCACTTGAACATCTTCAATAGGCAAGCAATACAGAGCATCGCAGTTTACTTCGTCAAACTGAACCGCGTTTTCCTTGTATACGGTGAAATAAACCTTCCCGCTTGCGGATTTTCCAGCTTTGATCTCAGCGGCAGGGATTCTCACATTGGCAAGATATTGCTCTCCGGCAGCTTGGCTGGTATAATAGCCGAAATCATCAGTAGAAACGGACTTTGTACCAGCATAAACCTCTTCATTCGCATCATTTACGATTCGAATATCCACATCAACATCGGCTGACAGGGGTTTATCATTTTTATCAGCCAAGCCAAAGAAAAGGCTGTAATCACTTGTTCCCTCGTTATACTGAAAGGACCAGCTTTTCAGTGTTTCAACACGGGATGCCGACGATCCGCACCCACTCAACAACAATGCAATTACAAGTCCACACACAAGAAAGAATCGTTTCATTTCTGCGTCTCCTTATCTGTCTGTGCCTTTATTGCACGGAACATTTCTTGTTTGAGCAAACGCTTTTTCTTTGGATCCATTGTGCAGTAATTGCGATTGCACCGCTCACTTAGAAAGCAAGTCTCGCAGATAAGCTGTTCAACTTCCTGCATAATCAGTTCATCATCGCTGGGAAGCTCGTAGGCTTCGATCTTTTGGATGCCTGTCGGGTTACGCAGTCCGTAGTCAATCTGTTTTCCATTTCCGGTTTTTACATAGCGGTAGACCTCGGCACCGAATGAAACACTGTCACCAACGTTGTGATCTTCAAAGCCGGATTTGTCCATCCAGACGTGATCCTCTTTATCATCAAACATTGTCCCATCGGTGTACATTCCACTAATGAAGACCCGCTTGAAGCAAATATGTTTTGGCTTGACTTTCTCAATCTGTCCTTTGAATTCAAGCAGATAATTAAATATGCCGTTTGCAAATCCGGAACGATAAGCGTGCCCTAAAGAAGCAAGCTGGACATCCAGATATTCATCATAGGACATCTTTTCTGCGCCAACGACATCCTTACGAGAATCCGGATTGAAAAATACGAGGCCGTCTTCTTCATCTACGCATGTATCTTCTCCATAATTGGTTGCCAAAAGAGATTCTTCATCTGGATACTTGGCAATCAGGGCAGCTGCCTTTTTGAGCCGATCCTGCCGCTTTTGCCTTTCGCAGCGCTCGCGCTCATACTGCTCCGCAAGAATGCGATCCTCTATGTGTCTGCTTTCGTCTTTTGTCAGCAACGGCGATAAATGGTCGACGCAATCGTAATCCCCATTTTCCATGCGCGTTTTGAAGCGAGCAAGAACTTCTTTAAGTTCCTCAGTGGTCAGATACCTTGCCTTGCTAATAGAACAGCTATGGTAACACCCCGTGTTTATGTTGCCATGCCCATCGCCGTACATAATGGCGGTATTCCATGGGCAAAAATAGTGCTCCTTCTGGACGAGCCGTCCTCGCTTCAAGCCCTCCTCAAATTCCGGAAAGACCGCTGGATTGCCACAGCCTTCGTGATCCTCCACCCAAAATCCGGAAGGGCCCTTGTCCGCGTGGCGGATCATCACATTGATTGCGTCGACCGTAGCCTTTTTCGTTTGCTTGTTATTCATAACCCAAACCTCCGTTAATAAGTGCCGCCAGACAGCGACCTGACATGTTAACGTGGTCTTTTAGAGTATTTATAAAAATTATAGCATGTTTCTTTGTGCTTGTCTATCCTACTTGCTCGGCAGGACAGGCGAAAACAGTTGCAGATTTAGAGGTTTTTATCGCTGTAAATGATGTGCTGCTTATGGAAAGGGGTTCCACTGTTCATTGGATGGTGAACAACTAATTGTAACCATGCAATAGCGAACGGAACGGTGAGCGCAGTACACGGATTGCAGAAGCGCGGAATAATGGACAAAATTATCGTTTCAGCAAACTTCTTCCCTATCCTCACAAGGATTGGTTTAAGTGAGGGATTTTTGACTACTTTTCTGAAAGATGACATCTCAGAAGTACCCTTATGAAACAGGTTGGAAATCGGCATTTAACTGACGTATGAGCTGTACTTGTGCAAGGGCATGAACGCATCATTGCCCATGATTTTTGCGTTGCTCACAGGGAAGCTAATTCCGGATTATCGACCTTAAATCGTACAAAAACCATCCTATCCATCTACCATCAACAAAGGCAACTGCAAAAGCAAAGGGGCATGTGCCTTAATGACACATACCCCTTTTGTCAGCAACCCTTGTCCGGCAACTGCCATAGTATTTGTTTCTCAAAACCTGTTTTATGGACAGCTACCCCAATGGCGGCTTTTTTATGCTTCCTGCCTATTGCACGGCGGCGGGGCGGCAGGGTACAATGGAAAAAAACGGAAAGGACCCACGCCTATGAATACCCGTAAGCTCACCCGTACCGCGCTGTTTGCCGCACTCACCGCCGCAGGCGCGTTTATCCGCATTCCGCTGGGATACTCCTCCATCACGCTGCAATTCCTCTGCACCGCTATGGCCGGATGCCTGCTGGGCCCCGCCTACGGCGCGGCCAGTCAGGCGGTGTATGTGGCGCTGGGGCTCATCGGCCTGCCCATCTTCACCCAGGGCGGCGGGCTGTCGTACCTGATGCAGCCCACCTGCGGCTTCCTCATCGGGCTCATCCCCACGGCGTGGCTCATCGGCCTGCTGACAGCCAAGCGGGAGCTGCGGCCCCTGCGGACGGCGGCGGCGTGTCTGGCGGGCCTCGCCATGCTGTATGCCGTGGGCCTGCCCTACATGGCGGTGATCCTCAATGGGTACATGGGCAAGGGCATGGATGTCTCCGCCATCCTGTGGGCCGGTATGCTGCCGTTCCTGCCCGGGGACATGCTGAAGATCGCTGTCACCGCGCTGCTGGCCCCCCTGCTGCAGAAGCGTCTGTCAGCTGTGTCATAAGCGTCTGGGCGAAGGCTCGGGCGTGAGACGCCTTTTCGCCGTCCATGAACACGGTGCCGTAGCCCATGTGGCGCTCCTCCAGACTGCCCAGCCAGCGCATACCGGTATGGCGGCACCAGCGGCGCATCCCCTCCGCAAAGAGGTCTGTACCCTTCTCCGGCCGGTAGCCGCAGGTCAGCACCGCCGCGCACGGCGGCGCAAAAGGACGTCAGCGCTTGAACACGCCGAACAGTCCCTTCTTCTCGCAGGGCGCGGAGGAGACTTCCTTCACCTCGTAGCCCGTGTCCTTGATGGCGGCACGCAGCGCCGCCTCGTCCACCGGCTGCTCCGACAGGATCACCGTCTCACCTCTGGTGTGGGAGGACGTGACCTTCTTCACGCTGCAGGTGCGGCGCACCACATCGTTGATGTGGCTCTCGCACATGCCGCAGGCCATACCGTCGATCTTCAGAATCGTTTCGATCATGATGATACCTCCAATTTGAAAACACGAATTTGAAATGTGTCAAGACCTCCGGCGGCAGCCGGAGGTCTTGCACGGTTATCCCTTGTGCCCGCCATGGCACTCACCGTGCATGGCACAGTGCGCGCAGCCGGCACCGCAGGAGTTTTTTCCCGCCTTCTTCTGACGCAGCAGGTATCTAACGATGAGAAATACGATGACGATCAGTAAGGCACAAATCAATATGGTGGCAAGGTTTGCCGCGATCCAATCCAGCATGAAAATCACTCCTTTGCTTGTAAATCAGGGTCGCTCAGGTCATCAGACTCTGGCGCTGAGCTTGGTGGCCTCCTTATAGGGGCGGACCAGCATGTAGATCAGGCCGGCCAGCAGGATGACCGCCACGATCACGCCCAGAACGTTGGCGCTGCCGGTGAAGAGGTTGCCGAACTGGTTGATCATCAGGGCGACGACATAGGCGAAGCCGCACTGATAGCCGATGGCGAACCAGGTCCACTTGGCGTTGTTCATCTCACGCTTGATAGCGCCGATCGCCGCGAAGCAGGGAGCGCACAGCAGGTTGAACACCAGGAAGCTGTAACCGGTGATACCGGTAAACGCCGCAGCCATAGCGTCGTAGACGCTGCCGTCGCCGCCGCCGTACAGGATGCCCAGAGTGCCGACGATGTTCTCCTTGGCCACCAGACCGGTGATGGAGGCCACGGTAGCCTGCCAGTTGCCCCAGCCCAGAGGCGCAAAGATCCAGGCGATAGCGCCGCCGATGGCAGCCAGAATGGAGGAGTCGATCTCGGACTCATCCAGCATGCGGAACGTACCGTCCACCCAGCCGAAGTAGGTGGTGAACCACACGAAGATGGTGGACAGAAGGATGATGGTACCGGCCTTCTTGATGAAGGACCAGCCGCGCTCCCACATGGAACGGAGCACGTTGCCCAGAGTGGGCCAGTGGTAGGCGGGCAGCTCCATAACGAAGGGAGCGGGGTCGCCGGCAAACATTCTGGTCTTCTTCAGCATGATGCCGGAGATGATGATGGCAGCCATGCCGATGAAGTAAGCGGAGGTGGACACGATGGCGCTGCCGCCGAACAGGGCGCCGGCGATCATGGCGATGAAGGGCACCTTGGCGCCGCAGGGAATGAACGTGGTGGTCATGATGGTCATACGGCGGTCACGCTCGTTCTCGATGGTACGGGAGGCCATAACACCGGGCACACCGCAGCCCACGCCGATGAGCATGGGGATGAAGGACTTACCGGACAGGCCGAACTTGCGGAAGATACGGTCCAGAACGAAGGCGATACGGGCCATATAGCCGCAGGCCTCCAGGAAAGCCAGCATCAGGAACAGCACCAGCATCTGGGGAACAAAGCCCAGAACGGCGCCGACACCGGCCACGATACCGTCAAGGATCAGGCCGCTCAGCCAGTCAGCCGTACCGGAGGACTCCAGCGCGTCGCCGATCAGAACAGGGATACCGGGGACCCACACGCCGTAGTCGGCGGGGTCGGGCTCGTCAAAGCCGTTCTCATTGAGGTAAGCCGCAGCGTCCACGTAGGTGACGCCAATAGTGGTGTCCTTATCGGCGCCGTCAGGGATGGCGTCGTAGTAGGCGGTCATGGTATTGATCGCCAGAGTCTCCTCGTCCTCCACGTCCACCGTAGCGGTGGCGTTGCTGTCGGAGGTGAAGGCATTCACCTGAGCCAGAATGGCATCAGCATCGAAGTCCTCCGCCTCGGTGTCGATCTCAATGCCCAGGAAAGCTTCCACAGCCTGCACAGAGGCGGTGTACTCATCGCTGGCATCGTTGTAGGCGCTGGAGCCGATGCCCAGCAGGTGCCAGCCGTCGCCGAACACGCCGTCGTTGGCCCAGTCGGTAGCGGGGGCGCCCACGGCCACCATGGCGATCCAGTACACCAGGAACATGACCAGTGCGAAGATGGGCAAACCCAGCCAGCGGTTGGTCACGATGCGGTCGATCTTATCGGAAGCGGACAGCTCGCCTTTGGCCTTCTTCTGCTTGTAGCAGCCCTTGATGATCTGGGCGATATAGACATAGCGCTCGTTGGTGATGATGCTCTCCGCGTCGTCATCCAGCTCCTTTTCGGCGGCTTTGATGTCCTCCTCGATGTGGCCCATGACGGTGGCGTCGATCTTCAGCTGCTCCAGCACCTTGTTGTCACGCTCGAAGATCTTGATGGCGTACCAGCGCTGCTGCTCCTCGGGCATGTTATGTACAGCGGCCTCCTCGATGTGGGCGATGGCGTGCTCCACGGGGCCGGAGAAGGTGTGCATGGGGATGGTCTTAGTGTTGCCGGCAGCCTCCACAGCAGCCTCTGCGGCGGCCATGACGCCGTCACCCTTCAGGGCGGAGATCTCCATCACCTTGCAGCCCAGCTCGCGGCTGAGCTCAGCCACGTTGATCTGGTCGCCGTTCTTGCGGACCACGTCCATCATGTTGATGGCGATGACAACGGGGATACCCAGCTCGGTCAGCTGAGTGGTCAGGTAGAGGTTGCGCTCCAGGTTGGTACCGTCGATGATGTTCAGGATGGCATCGGGGCGCTCATTGATCAGATAGTTACGGGCAACCACTTCCTCCAGCGTGTAGGGGGACAGGGAGTAGATGCCGGGCAAGTCCATGATGACCACATCCTCGTGCTTCTTCAGACGGCCCTCTTTCTTCTCCACGGTGACGCCGGGCCAGTTACCAACGAACTGGTTGGAGCCGGTCAGCGCATTGAACAGCGTGGTCTTACCGCAGTTGGGGTTGCCCGCCAACGCGATCTTGATTTGTTTTTCCATATGTCTCTCCTTTCGGTTAGCTTAACTTAACCACGATCTACAAAAATCACTCGACCTCGATCATCTCGGTATCCGCCTTGCGCAGGCTCAGCTCGTAGCCGCGGACAGTGACCTCCATGGGGTCGCCCAGAGGCGCTACCTTGCGGACGTAAACTTCCACGCCCTTGGTGATGCCCATGTCCATGATCCGGCGCTTGACAGGGCCTTCGCCGTGGAGCTTTACGACTTTGGCGGTCTCGCCGATCTTCACTTCACGTAACGTTTTCATTGTTCTTCTCTCCTTCTATGTGTTTTTTATGAACTTGTTCATACCATGATCTTGCGGGCCATTTCCTCGCTGATGGCCACACGGGCTTCCTTCACCTTGACGATGATGTTGCCGCTCATAGACGCCACCACCGTGGCGGTCCCGCCGGCCACAAAGCCCAGATCCTCCAGATGCTTCTTGACCTCCGGAGAACCGCCCACCTTGAGGATCAGATTCTCCGCTCCCACATCTGCCAAAGCCAAAGGCATCATGTTATTCCCTCCGTTTTCTACGGTTAGTCTGCACTAACCTGTGTCTGAAAAAGAATGGCTGTCACTGCCGCCATTTATGCAGGAGGTTAGCCATATCTAACCAGCGGAGATAGTTTAGTACATCTAACCGTTTTTGTCAAGCCCCTGTTATCAATTTTTTTCGCCCCTTGCAAATTTGGTTAAAGTATGTTAACGTATAGGTACTCTGAAACGGAACGTTGGTGAATTTTATGCAGATACTGAGGGCGTCCGAGGATTACCTGGAGGCCATGCTGATGATGCAGAAGGAGCACGGGTATGTCCGCTCCATCGACATCGCAGAGAAGCTGGGCGTGACGAAGCCCAGCGTGACGTATGCCACCAAGCGGCTGCGGGAGAACGGGTACATCACCATGGATAAGGAGGGGCTCATCACCCTGACGGAACAGGGGATGTCCATCGCCTCCAGCATGCTGGACCGGCACCAGACGCTGACCCGCTTCCTGATGGCGCTGGGCGTGGATCGGGAGACGGCGGAGGCCGATGCCTGCAAAATGGAGCACGACATCAGCCAGACCAGCTTCGAGGCCATCTGCCGCCATGCGCGGGACCACCTGTAAGAGATGCGGAAAGACGCCTTTGCACGTGCAAAGGCGTCTTTTTTTGCGTTTACAGGGCCGCGAACACCACGACGCCCTTCTTTTTCAGCCAGCGGTACAGCCACACACAGGCCAGCAGTGTCAGCACGGCAAAGATGCCCATGTACGCCGCCGCGCCCAGACGCTGCCCCGCCAGCAGGAAGCCGAACAGCAGCACCAGCGCGTAGCCCCAGCCGCCCAGAAGGGTGATGGCCACGCAGGCGCTCTGCTTGATGGGCGCCAGCTCGCTGGTCCAGTGGAGGTGGGGCATCTTCAGGCCCAGCGTCAGTCCCAGCAGAGCTGAAAACACCACGAACAGCAGGGTCAGTACCGCCATCAGCGCTGTCTCCGCCGCCGCCATGGGCAGCGCGATGACCGCGCATACCAGGCATACCAGCATCGGTATGGCCGTCAGCAGTAGCTGGAACCGCAGCTTGGCCCGCAGCACCTGCCACGGCGTCACCGGCAGGGACTGGAGCAGCCACAGGCTCTTTCCCTCCAGGGACACGGAGGGCGCCGCCATGTCGTTCATGGCCGCCAGCATACACAGCGCCGCCGTCAGCATCACCGACAGGTACGCCCCCGCCTCGGCCCCCAGAGCCGCGCTCAGAGCGATGCGGATGTCGGAGCCCTTCCACAGCAGGGTGAAGCCCGCCAGCGGCATCAGCAGGACGCCCATCCCGCAGTTGAGCATGTAGTTGGGGCTGGCGGTGAAGCGGCGCAGCTCCTTGCTCAGCAGCGCCGACGACACGGAGCGGCGCACCGCCGCCCTCTCCCGATAGGCCCGTTTGGCCGACTGGCCGGTGGCGGTGGCGATCCGGATGAAGCTGCGGCGCAGCAGGACCCACAGTGCCGCAAACAGTGCCAGTATCACCGCCGAGACCGTCAGCATGGCCGTAATGTCGCCGGTGCCCACCCTGCCCAGCAGGTACAGCGGATAGGCCGCGCCCTTGATCCGTGCGCCGTAGACGGCGGCGCTGCGCAGCAGCTCCTGCAGCAGGTCCTCGGCCTTGAAATAGAAGAAGTAGTAAGCGCCGAAGAACGCCAGTGACAGCACCACGGTGATGAAGCTCTTATTTTTCAGCTTCTGACTGATTTTGGCCACCAGCCAGCCCAGCGCACAGGACAGCGCCAGCACGAACACGGACAGCAGGAACACCAGCAGCACACCGCCGATCACGGCGGCGGCCGGTGCAGGCGTGGCCACCCAGTAGACGATGACCGCCGGCAGCATCACCACGCCGCTGTACATCAGGCCCATCAGGTACACGCCCAGCAAGCGGGATGCCATCAGGGTGTTGACGGGGATGGGCATGCTCAACAGCAGGTCGTTGTCCTTGGCCAGATACAGCCCGGAGTAGGTGTTGAACACGCTGCCGAAGGCGCCCAGCAGCGTGGCCAGCAGAGCCATCAGCGCGAAGTACAGCCAGTCCAGGCCCGCGGCGGTCAGCGGCGTACACAGAGCCGCGGACAGGACCGTGAACATGCCGCCCAGGATCACCGCCATCACCACCGCGAACAGCACGATGTAGGCGGCCACTGCCGCCTTGGAACGGGCCTTGTTGGTCTTGGGGTTATAGAAATAGTTGCGGAAGATCTCCGTCAGCTGCTTTTTCAGAAGGACGCTCAGCATGTCTCGTCCTCCAGCTCCAGGAACACCTGCTCCAGGGAGTCGTCACCCTTGACCTCCTCCATGGTGCCGGAGCGGATGAGGCGGCCGCCCTTGATGATGGCCACCTTGTCGCACAGCTTCTCCGCCACCTCCAGCACGTGGGTGGAGAAGAAGATGGCCCCGCCCTGATCGCACAGCTCCCGCATCATGCCCTTCAGCAGGTGGGACGCCTTGGGATCCAGACCTACGAAGGGCTCATCCATAATAACGAGTCTGGGCTGGTGCAGCCAGGCGGCGATAATGGCCAGCTTCTGCTTCATGCCGTGGGAATAGGCAGCAATGGGCTGGGCCAGATCGTCCGTCAGCTCGAACCGCGCCGCGTAGTCGCGGATGCGGGCCTGCCGGTCCGCCGCGCCGACGCCGAAGATGTCGGCGATAAAGTTCAGGTATCTGATGCCGCTCATGAACTCGTAGAGATCGGGGTTATCGGGGATATACGCCAGCTCCCGCTTGCAGGCCAGCGGCTCAGTCTGGATGGAGCGGCCGTTGATGGTGATGGTCCCCTCATCGAAGGGCAGGATGCCCACCGCCGCCTTCAGCGTGGTGGTCTTACCGGCGCCGTTGTGGCCGATGAAGCCGTAGATCTCTCCGGCCTGGATGTGCAGGCTCAGATCATCTACGGCTTTCTTATCGCCGTAAGTCTTGGTCAGGTGCTGGATCTTCAGCATAATACTCTCCTCTGTGCCGCGCCGCCAACAGGCGCGGACGGTCCAATGGATGGTTGCATACGAGTTTATTATACGGGCTGTCCCCTGCTCTGTCAACACAGCGGGCAGGAAGAACGGTGCGCTCCCTGAAAACGGAAGCGCACCGCCGCGTTATGCCTTGACAGGGAACGTGACGCGGATCTCCGTGCCCTTTCCCAGCTCGCTTTTCAGTTCGATGACGCCGTGGTGATACTGGACGGCGTGCTTCACGATGGACAGCCCCAGGCCCGTGCCGCCGGATGCCTTGGAATGGCTCTTGTCCACGCGGTAGAACCGCTCGAACACACGATCCTGCTGGTCGGCGGGGATGCCGATGCCCGTATCCCGCACCATGACGGCGGCAGTACCGCCGGTACACGATACCGACAAGTCCACGCGGCCGCCGGTAACGTTGTACTTGATGGCATTGTCGCACAGGTTATACACGATCTCGTACAGCAGGCGGCGCACGCCCTCCAGCTCCGCCGGCTGACCCCCCACCGTGACGGTCACGTCACGGGCCGCCGCCGCAGTCTGGAGATTCTCCGCAGCCTCCCGCGTCACCTCCAGCAGGTCCACGGTCTCCGTGGGCATGGGCTCGCCCTCGTCCAGCTGGGACAGGCGGATGATGTCGCCGATCAGCGTCACCAGACGCTGGGCCTCGGAGCGGATATGTCCCACAAAGCGGGGCACGTCCTCCTGCTTCACCATGCCGTTTTCCAGCAGCTCCGCGCTGCCGATGATACCCTGCAAGGGCGTTTTCAGCTCGTGGGAAACGTTGGCGGTGAACTCCCGCCGGTTCTGCTCGGCAAAGGCGCGCTCCGTCACGTCGAACACCAGCAGCACCGTGCCCGCTGTACGGCCCTCCGTCTGGATGCGGCTGATGTCGAATTGATACTCTCTGCCGCCGCGCCGGCCGCGGAACTCGCTGTGGCCCTCCTGCGCCGCAGTGCGCAGGCCATCGCTGAGGGATACATCGCGGTCCACCGTCAGGATATCCTGCCCCACACAGGCGTTGTCGGTGCCCAGCAGGCGCTGGGCCGCCGGATTGATGCTGAGGATCCTGCCGTTCTCGTCCAGCAGCACCAGGCCCTCGTTCATGCTGCCGGTGATCTGCTGGAATTCCTCGGCCCGCTGCTTCAGTTCGTCCATCTGCCGGTCGATCTGGCGGCGCTGGTGCTCCATCCGCCGCAGCAGGGGCGCCAGCTCCTCATAGGTATCGTTCTCCAGAGGGTTCTCCAGATCCAGGCGGTTCAGAGGCTCGGTGATTCGCTTGGCCAGCCGTCCGGCCAGCACGCCGGACAGGATCAGCACCGCGATGACCAGCAGCAGAAGCGGCTGCAGCATATTCAGCATCAGCACACCCGCCGTCACGCGGACGGAGGACAGGCGCAGCACCGTGCCATCCGGCAGGAGCTTGGCGTAGTATACCGTCTTTTGCAGCAGGGTACTGCTGTACCGGCTGCTCTCTCCCTCGCCGTAGGCCAGGGCCTGCCGCACCTCCTGACGCTGGGCGTGGTTCTCCATGGCGGAGGCATCTGCCTGGGTGTCGAACAGCACGCTGCCGTCCGCCGCCACCCAGGTAATACGGTACTGGTCGGACTTCAGCTGGCGGAGGTAGTCCTCACCGCTCTGGGTCACGCCCACTGCCGCCAGGCTCAGTTCGTCCCGCAGCTGGGACTCCTGCACGCGGCCAAAGTAGCTGTACAGCACGCCCACCACCAGCGTCAGCGCCGCCAGCAGCACCACCACGCCCACCAGCAGTGTGGACCGGAAAATACGTCTTGTCATGGTATTGTTCACAGCTGCGCCCTCCATCGATAGCCCACGCTGCGCACCGTTTCGATATGCTCGCCATAGGCCCCCAGCTTCTGCCGCAGGGTGCGGATGTGCATGTCGATGGTGCGGCTCTCGCCGCAGAAGTCCATGCCCCACACCTGCTCCATCAGCTGGTCTCTGGTAAAGGCCGTACCCACGTGGGACAGGAACAGCCGCAGCAGCTGGAACTCCTTGTACGTCAGCTCCACCCGCACGCCGTCAGCGGTGACGGTGTGCTCCTTGGTATCCACGGCAAGGCCGCCGCAGCGCAGCACCTGCTGCTGTACCGGCCTGCACCGGCGCAGCACCGCCTTGACGCGGGACACCAGCTCCATGACGCCGAAGGGCTTGGTCAGGTAGTCGTCCGCTCCCAGATCCAGCCCCAGTATTTTGTCATACTCCGCGCCCTTGGCCGTGGCCATGATGACGGGGATATCCCGCAGAGCGGGGTCGGCCTTCATGCGGCGCAGCAGCTGGATGCCGTCGATCTCCGGCAGCATTACGTCCAGCACCACCAGCTCCGGCCGGTCCTTCTCCAGCGCCGCCCAGAAGGCCGCGCCATCGGCAAAGCCCTCCGCGGAAAAGCCCGTGGAGTTCAGTGCGTATACTTCGATATCCCGAATACTGGCGTCGTCCTCCACGCACCAGATCATGGGTCATCCCTCCTTGTGTACGCCGGTGACGGAGAACTCCACCCACTCGGCGATATTTGTGGCATGGTCGCCGATGCGCTCCAGATACTTGGCGATCATCAGCAGATCCAGGGCCGTGCCGCCCTCCGCCGGATCGTTGGCAATGCGGTGGATCAGCGCCTGCTTGACCCGTTCGAAGTAGTCGTCCACCGTGTCGTCGTGGGTGATGACCTGCTCCGCCAGCTCCACATCCTGCCGCACGTAGGCGTCCACGCTGTCGCTGACCATGCCGATGGCGGCCTCCGCCATCTTCTGCAGCAGCACGTGGCTCTCCGCCGGTACGTCCGCCAGATACAGCACGATCTCGGAGATGTCATCGGCCTGGTCGCCGATGCGCTCCATGTCCGTGATCATCTTCAGGGCCGCGGAGATACGGCGCAGGTCACCGGCCACCGGCTGCTGGTGCAGCAGCAGCCGCAGGCACAGGTTCTCGATGTCCCGCTCCTTCCGGTCGATCTCCCGATCCAGCGGCGGCACCTGCTGGGCCAGCGCCTTATCCCCTGTGGTCAGGGCCTTGGCGGCCAGCGCGATCACGCGCTCGCACAGCGCGCCCATCTCGATCAGTTCCCGATGCAGCTGGGCCAGCTGCTCATCAAAGCGGCTCCTCATCAACCAAACCTCCCCGTGATGTAATCCTCGGTCTTTTTCTGGGACGGCGTGGAGAACATGCGCTCCGTGTCGTCGTACTCGATCAGCTCACCCAGCAGGAAAAACGCGGTACGGTCCGAAATACGCAGCGCCTGCTGCATATTGTGTGTGACGATTACAATAGTGTACCGTTTTTTCAGCTCAATTGCAAGCTCCTCTATTTTCGATGTAGAGATGGGGTCCAGCGCCGATGTGGGCTCATCCATCAGCAGCACCTGCGGCTCCACCGCCAGCGCCCGGGCGATGCACAGGCGCTGCTGCTGGCCGCCGGAGAGGCCCAGTGCGTTTTTCTTCAGCCGGTCCTTCACCTCGTCCCAGATGGCTGCAGAGCGCAGGGACTGCTCCACGATCTCGTCCAGCTTGGCGCGGTTCCGCACGCCGTGGGTGCGGGGCCCGTAGGCCACATTGTCGTAGATACTCATGGGGAACGGGTTGGGCTTCTGGAACACCATGCCCACCTGCCGCCGCAGCTCATTGACATCCACATCGGGTGCAAAGATGTCCCTGCCATCGTAGCGCACCGTACCCTCGATGCGCACGCCTGGCACCAGATCGTTCATGCGGTCCAGCGTCTTGAGGAACGTGGACTTGCCGCAGCCGGACGGCCCGATCAGGGCCGTGATGCTCTTTTCCGGTATCTCCATGCTCACATGGTGCAGCGCCTGGGTACTGCCGTACCACAGGTTCAGATCCTCCACCGTGATGATATCGCTCATAGGCTCCTCCGTTTCTTGAAATAGCGTCCCGTCAGGCTGGCCGCCAGATCGATGAGCAGCGCCAGCGCCATCAGGATGGCGGCGATGGCAAAGGCCACATCGAACTCACCCTGCTCCTTGGCGTAGACGTACAGTGCCACCGACAGCGTAGCGCCTGCGCCCTGCAGCGTTTCGCCCAGGCTGCCGTACAGCGCGTGGGCGAAGCCTGCGGTATAGAGAAGTGCCGCCGTCTCGCCCAGGATGCGGCCCACCGCCAGGATGCAGCCGGTGATGACGCCGTCCACGCAGCCCGGCAGCACCACCGTCCGGATGGTACGCCACTTCCCTGCTCCCAGGCCGAATGCGCCCTCGCGGTAGCTCTGGGGTACGGTCTTCAGGCTCTCCTGCGTGGTGCGCATGATGGTGGGCAGGTTCATGATGACCAGCGTCATAGCGCCGGCGATCAGGGATTTCTTCATACCCAGAAACTGACAGAAGAACATCTGGCCCACCAGACCGTAGATGATGGACGGGATGCCGGACAGCGTCTCCGCCGCGTACTCAATGACCGCCACCAGCTTCCGGTTGCCCGCGTACTCCGTCAGGTACACCGCCGCGCACACACCTACCGGCAGGACGATCAGCAGCGTGGTCAGCACCATACAGACGGTGCTGATGATGTCCGGCAGGATGCCGATGGTGTCGTCCAGATAGCTGGGCTTGGTGCTCAGCAGCTGCCACGACAGGTTGGGCGCGCCCTTGGCCAGCACGTAGATGATGAGGAACGCCGCCAACGCGCAGGTAATGACCGCGCACAGCACCATCAGTCCCCGCATCACAGCGCCCCAGGCCCTGCGGCGGGCGGTAAAATTCGTCTTGTCCATGTCTTACTTCTCCTTACTGCGCTTCAGGAAGAAATTCAGCGCCGCGTTGATGAGCATGATGAACAGGAACAGCACCAGCGCGATGGAAAACAGCGCCTGCCGCTGCAGGCCCGCCGCCGCGTACCCCATCTCGCTGGCCACGGCAGTGGTCAGGAACCGCACGCTCTCAAACAGCTTCGGCATATTGGGCACGTTGCCGGACACCATCATCACGGCCATGGCCTCGCCGATGGCGCGGCCCACGCCCAGCACCACCGCTGCCGCGATACCGCTGCGGGCGGCGGGGACGGACACCTTGAACCATGTCTCCGTGGCCGTGGCGCCCAACGCCAGCGATGCGTCCTCGTACTCCCGCGGCACCGCCTCCAGTGCCGTCATGGCCACGTTGATGACGGACGGCAGGATCATGATGGCCAGCACGATGATGGCCGCCAGCAGACCGGAGCCGTCAGGAATGTGGAATAGCTTCCGGATGCCCGGCACCAGCACCAGCATGCCCACCAGGCCGTACACCACCGACGGGATACCCGCCAGCAGGCTCACCGCCGAGGACACCACCGCTTTCAGACGCGGCGGCGCCATTTTCGCCAGAAACACGGCTGTCATGAATCCCACCGGTACGCCCAGCAGGATGGCCCCTGCCGTGCCGTACACGCTGGTGAGGATGAAAGACAGGATGCCGAACTGGGGCGTGGCCGCGTTGGAATCCCACACCTTGCCGAACAGGAACTTCACCAGTCCGATCTCCCGCATGGCGGGGATGCCGGAAATGATGAGGTAGACTGAGATCAGCAGCACACACCCCACCGTCACCAGGCCCATCAGCAGGAACCAACCGTGTATGGCGTTCTCCAGAACTCGTTTTACTTTCATGTGCGTACCTCCGCATACGGGGCAAGGCGGCGCCCGTCGCCGAGCGTCGCCTGCCGCGCCTTACCTTCAGTTGGCCGCTACTGCGCCGGCCTTGGCGATGATGTCTGCCGCATCAGCAGAGGTGGCGTAGTCGAAGAAGGACTGTGCCGCAGCGGAGAGGGTCTTGCCCTCCACCGTCACCAGCACGAAGGGACGCTGCACCGGATAGCTGCCGTCCTTGACGGTGGCCTCGCTGGGGGTGACGCCGTCCACACTCAGGGCCTTCACGCTGTCCTTGATGGCCGCCAGAGAGGCGTAGCCGATGGCATCGGGGTTCTGGCTCACGGCGGTGATGACATCGCCGGTGGAGGTCAGCTCCTGACGGTACTGGCACTTATCCTTGGTGCCGGTGATGGACTCGAAGCCGTCGCGGGTGCCGCTGGCCGCCTCGCGGCCGATCAGAACCACCTCGGCATCGCTGCCGCCCACGTCCTTCCAGTTGGTGATCTCGCCGGTGTACAGCTTGGCGATCTGCTCGATGCTCAGGTCGCTGACGGGATTGTCGGGGTGGACAATGATGGCGATGCCATCGTAGGCCAGCACCGTCTCCTTCAGGCCGGCCGCCTTCTCCTCGTCCTTCAGGGCACGGGAGGAAAGGCCGATGTCACAGGTGCCCTCCTGCACGGCGGTGATGCCTGCGCCGGAGCCGGTGGGATTGTAGTTGACGGTGACGTCCTTGTTGGCCGCCATGTAGGACTCGCTCAGCGCGCCGATGACCTTCTCCATGGAGGTGGAACCGTCAGTGGAGACGGTGCCGCTGACGGAGGCGGCAGGGGTATCGCTGGCGTCGCCGCCGTTGTCGTTGTTGCTGCTGTTGTTATCGGTCTGATTGCCGCAGCCGGCCAGCAGAGCCAGCGCCATGACAGCGCTCAGTGCAAATGCAAGGATCTTTTTCATATTCGTACCTCGTTTCTTCTTTGATTTCGGATGTCCCTTACAGTTCACAGAATACGGCGGGCAGGTAAAATGAAAAAGCGTCCTCGTGTAAAATCCACGTAAAATCGCCCATCCGGCCAAAAAAGGGCAGAAATATCCCCCATGCTGCTGCACGGGGGATGTTTTTTGTCCTTATACGCGGACGATGTAGCCGTCCTTTCTTTTTGCCGCTTCGTGAATGGCGCCCGCCGGATAGCCCAGCGCGATACTGCCGACGCCCCGCAGCGTTTCCGGAAGGCCCCACGCCTGTAAAAGCGCCTTGCCCTCTTCGCTGTCGAAGATCTCCCGCTCTCTGTGTACCCAAACGGAGCCCAGGCCCAGGGATGCGGCGGCCAGCATCATATTCTCCAGCACGCAGCTGCCGTCCTCCACAAAGGTATTGGCCGTGCCGTCCGCCAATACGAGGATGATGACCGGCGCTCCATAATAGGGGTCGGAGTCGCTGCCCAGCACCGCCGCGTTCAGCTCTGAGATCTTCTGGCGATAGCCCTCGGATGTCACTGCGATGATGGTCGGAGACTGGCGGCCGCGGCCGGTGGGCGCGTAGGTCCCCGCCTCCAGCACCGCCTGCAGCAGCTCCTCCGGCACGGCATCGGGGCGATATGCGCGGACTGTCCTGCGGGACTTGATGGTTTGCAGCACTTCGTTTGTCATAAGTGTTCTCCTTTCTCTGCGGCAGCCGGATCCGACCGTCGCCATTCTGTGTCGTTTTCCCGTGCAAAAAAGCGCAGGGAGAGGCCCTGTTACAAAGCCTCTCCCCTGCGTAATTTCATACGATCAACGGCAATTACTTGCCCATGTTCATCTGAGCAGCGACCTCAGCGGCGAAGTCCTCCTGCTTCTTCTCGATGCCCTCGCCGGTCTGGAAGCGCACGGCGTCCACGAACTTCACGGAGCCGCCCAGTTTCTTGGCAGCATCGGCCACATACTTTTCCACGGAACCCTGGAAGATGTCGCTGCGGACGAACTCCATCTGCATCAGGCAGTTCTCCTCGTAGAACTTGTTCATCTTGCCCATGACGATCTTTTCCTTCACGGCCTCGGGCTTGGAGGCCATCTTGGGATCGGTGTCCATCAGGGCCAGAGCGATCTTCTTCTCCTCAGCCAGCACCTCGTCGGTGACCTGGGCCTTATCCCAGAAGCGGGGATTCAGGGCCGCGATCTGCATGGCGATGTTCTTGCCGATCTCGGTGGCGTCGATATCGCCCTCCACGGCCAGATTCACCAGCACGCCGATCTTGCCGCCGGCATGGACATAGCCCACGCTGGTGTTCTCGGCGAAGCGGACGAAGCGGCGGATCTGCAGGTTCTCACCGATGGACATGACCTTCTCGGGCATGGTCTCGGAGACGGTCAGATCGCTGTCCAAGTACTTGCAGTTCATCAGAGCATCCACATCGGCGGGATTCTGCTCGGCGATGACCTTGGCGATGTCCTTCACAAAGGCCACGAACAGGTCGCTCTTGGCGCAGAAGTCGGTCTCGCAGTTGACCTCCACCACGACGCCCACGCCATTCTCGGTGAGTGCATAGGACATGCCCTCGGCGGCAATACGGCCGGCCTTCTTGGCAGCCTTGGCCAGACCCTTCTCGCGCAGCCACTCAACAGCCTTATCCATATCGCCATCGCACTCGACGAGCGCCTTCTTGCAGTCCATCATGCCCACGCTGGTCATTTCGCGCAGGGTCTTTACATCAGCGGCAGTAAAAGCCATTTTTATATCCTCCTGTAAAATATGATTGAAAAAGGGGCAGGGACACTTCCCTGCCCCGTGAGATACGCGGTGTGATTCCGGACTTACTCAGCGTCCTTGGCCTCGGCGGCCTCCTCGTTCTGCTCGCCCTGACGGCCCTCGATCATGGCGTTGGCCATCACGGAGGCGATCAGCTTAATGGCGCGGATGGCGTCATCGTTGCCGGGGATGGGATAGTCGATCTCGTCGGGATCGCAGTTGGTATCGGCGATGGCCACAACGGGGATGCCCAGACGATGGGCCTCGGCGATGGCGTTGCGCTCCTTGCGGGTGTCCACGATGAACAGGGCGCCGGGCAGCTTCTTCATTTCCTTCACGCCGCCCAGGTACTTCTCCAGCTTCTCGATCTCGCCCAGGTGCTTGATGACTTCCTTCTTGGGCAGCATATCGAAGGTGCCGTCGGCCTGCATGGTCTTCAGCTGGTTCAGACGGTCGATACGGGTACGCATGGTCTTGAAGTTGGTCATCATACCGCCCAGCCAGCGGGCGTTGACGTAGTACATGCCGCAGCGGGTAGCCTCATCCTTGATGGCCTCCTGCGCCTGCTTCTTGGTGCCCACGAACAGCAGGGACTGGCCGCTCTCGGACAGCTGACGCACGAAGGCATACGCCTCCTCCAGCTTCTTCACGGTCTTCTGCAGGTCGATGATATAGATGCCGTTGCGCTCGGTGTAGATATAGGGAGCCATCTTGGGGTTCCAGCGACGGGTCTGATGACCGAAATGCACACCGGCCTCCAGCAGAGCCTTCATGGATACGACGTTCTGATTTGCCATTTTGTTGTTTCTCCTTTTGTTTTAGTTTGTACCTCCAGCCTCCTCCTCCCTCCGGCCAACCTTGCGGCACCGACCGGAGATCCGAAGCTGTGCGGATTCACCAAAATATGATAGCACGGCTTTTTCCATTTTGCAAGGAGAAATTCCGGTTTTTCACCGGAATTTTCCCACTTTTTTCGCCGCAGATCAGGCCTCCTGCCGGAAATACTCCGGACCGGCGCCGCACAGCGGGCATTTGTAGTCTGCCGGCAGCTCGTCGCCCTCGTAAACGTAGCCGCACACCTTGCACACGTAGCGGTGCTTTCCCTCGCCGGAGGCGTCCTCCTCCGTCTGCTCCGCCTTCACGTCGGCGGCAATGGCATCGGCCAGACGCTGCATCTGGGCCGCCTGATCCGGCCGCAGCGCCGACTTCACCGTCAGCACCGGTTCCACCGCGGACCAGCCCTTCAGCGGGGACAGCAGCGCATCCATCTTCTTACCGCTGGCCGGCGACCAGGTGCCGTTCTCGATCAGGGCGTACCGCCGGTCCGCCAGGGCGTGGGCCGCGATGTCGTGGAGCAGGTTCTCCATGGTCACAAAGATGCCCATGTTATACGTGGCGGACGCGAACACCAGATGGCTGTACTTGAAAGCGTCGGACACGACATAAGGCGCCGGCGTCACCGACACGTCGAACATCTTCACCTGCACGCCCTGCTCCGCCAGACGGCAGGCCAGCACGTTGGCGGCGTTCTCCGTGCCGCCGTACACCGAGGCATAGGCGATCATGACGCCCCGCACCTCCGGCTCGTACCGGCTCCACAGGTCATACTTGCCCAGCAGATAGCCCAGCTCCTCCCGCCACACGAAGCCGTGGAGCGGCAGCAGCATCTGGATGTCCAGCGTCTCCGCCTTCTTCAGCACCGCCTGCACCTGGGGGCCGTACTTGCCCACAATGTTGGTGTAGTAGCGCCGCGCCTCGTCCAGATAGTCGCGGTCGAAGTTCACCTCATCGGCGAACAGCGCGCCGTTCAGGGCGCCGAAGCAGCCGAAGGCGTCCGCCGACAGCAGCAGCTTGTCCGTGGCATCGTAGGTCAGCATCACCTCCGGCCAGTGGACCATGGGCGCCGCCACAAAGTGCAGGGTGTGCCGTCCGGTGGACAGCGTCTCCCCCTCCTTGATAACGGTGATGCGCCCCGCCAGCTCCGGCCCGAAGAACTGGCCGATCATGGTCTTGGCCATGGCGCTGCACAGCACCTGCGTCCGGGGATAGTCCCGCAGCAGGTCAGCCAGCTCCGCTGCGTGGTCCGGCTCCATGTGGTGCACCACCACGTAGTCCAGCTCCCGCCCCGCCAGCGCGTGGGTCAGGTTCTCCCGAAACGTATGGCGCACTGCGCTGTCCACCGTGTCGAACAGCACGGTCTTTTCGTCTGTCAGCAGATAGCTGTTGAAGCTGATGCCCTGAGGCACATCGTACACGCCCTCAAACATCGCCAGACGCCGGCAGTCGGCGCCCACCCATGTATAATCGTCGTTGATCTTTCTCGTGCAGTACATCGTATCATCCTTTCCGCGGCCTGTGCCGGTGTGATCTCCATTTTGGCGCGCCGTACCGCCGCGCCCATTTCAGCGGAAACATTATAGCAGAGCTTTCCGCCGTTTTCCACTGTTTCTTGCCCGTTTGCGCAAAAAAACACAGCGCCCCGTGAACAGGGCGCTGTGCGGGTATGTCATTACGGTGCCAGGTGCCAGCGCTCCCCGCTGCTCAGCACCACGTCCACAGGCCCCGTCGGAAGCGCGTCAAGGCTGTCCAGCAGCACGACCTCGAAAATCGGCAGGTCCGGCAGCGGCATCTTCCCCAGCTCCTCTGGGATCTCAGGCACTTTTCCTAACAGGGCTGCCAGCTCAAAGGGCCGCGCGTCGAACCGCTCCTCCATGTTCATCCAGAGCGTACCGGCGTTGATGCCGGCTACCAAGTACTCTGCACCGTCCGCCTCCAGCCGATCCGGATCGGTATCCCCTGGGCGAAACGCGGCAGATTGCCCCGGCTCGCATACCATCAGGAGCTTCGTGCGGCCGCTCTGCTCCAGGATGAAGCCGATGGACCAGAATACCCGCCCATTGCAGGGGGGCAGCTTCTGTACTCTGGGCTGCACCTCCCGCATATTGCGGGTGAAATACGCCAATGCACCAATAATCAAGTTTTCACACCTCACGTCGTCAATTCACATCAATAACTTGCCGAACTGGTACTGTAAAGACCGATTGATAGGATTCATCCATCGGAACTCCCTCAATGCGCGTAGTATCCATGTACATTGTTTCGACCCCAGCGTCGCTCCAATATGTCCCCACAGTGTAATTTCCATTTGCTTTTCCATGGGCAGGAATCCTAGGGCTTCCACTTGCCACCACTTTTCCAGTCGGTGTCGTTAGGCAATGGTTCTTATGATTGATACAGAATTTTTGGTGTCGATTGTCCTTTCGTGGTATAAATCCGGCTTGTTACTTACATCAATACATTGGAAACACCTCTTTCTCTAATTTGGTAAATTCAAATACAAAAGAGTGTCGTCTCAACTAATATAATTTATTATACCAAACCCGCGCGGCATTTTCTACCATTTTTTTGCACATTTCTACAAAAAAACACAGCGCCCCGTGAACAGGGCGCTGTGCGGGTATTCAGATGGCCTTCTTGGCGATGTCGCACAGGGCGGCGAACGCCACGGTGTCGTTGATCGCCATCTCGGACAGCATCTTGCGGTTGATCTGGATGCCGGCGACCTTCAGACCGTGCATGAAGCTGGAATAGTTCATGCCCTGGGCCTTGACAGCCGCGGAGATACGGGTGATCCACAGCTGACGGAAGTCCCGCTTCTTCAGGCGGCGGCCCACATAGGCGTAGGTCAGGGACTTCATGACCTGCTCGTTGGCCATCTTGAAGTGCTTGGACTTCGCGCCCCAGTAGCCCTTGGCCAGCTTCAGAGTCTTGTTTCTTCTTTTACGCGCCATCATCGCGCCTTTAACACGTGCCATATTTCAATTGCCTCCTATTCTAACGATTCCGTCTCTTATTTGTAGGGGATCATCTTGCGGATGGTCGCCTCGGTGGTGCAGTCAGCATAGGTGGTGCTGCGCAGACGACGGCCACGCTTGGTGTCCTTCTTGGTCAGGATGTGGCTCTTGAACGCATGAGCTCTCTTGACCTTGCCGGATTTCGTCAGGTTGAAGCGCTTCTTTGCGCCGCTATGGGTCTTCAGTTTAGGCATAATATTACTCCTTCCAATATGATCCTCTGTGGGGAAACGCGGTTACTTGCCGGCCTTGGGGGACAGGAAGATGGACATGTTCCGTCCCTCCAGCTTGGCGGCCTTGTCGAGGGTAGCCACTTCGGTGCACAGGTCTGCAAACTTATTGAGAAGATCGCGGCCGATGTCGGTGTGCGCCATCTCACGGCCGCGGAAGCGGACGGATACCTTGACGCGGTTGCCGTCGGACAGGAACTTCTGGGCGTTCTTCAGCTTGGTGTTGAAATCGCCCACGTCAATGCCCGGGGACATCCGGATCTCCTTGATCTCCACCACGTGCTGGTTCTTTCTGGCTTCCTTCTCGCGCTTGCTCTGCTCGAATTTGTACTTGCCGTAGTTCATCAGCTTGCACACAGGGGGCGTCGCCTGCGGGGAGATCTTTACCAGATCCAGCCCGTGCTCCTCCGCGATGCGCAGGGCTTCTTCACCGGACACAATGCCCATCTGCTCTCCGCCTTCGCCGATCAAACGGATCTCCTTGTCGTTGATCTCTTCATTCAGTTGATGCTGTACCTTGCTAATACCGAAGCACCTCCAATCCAAAATAAAAACGCGAATGCTCTCCGCATCCGCGCAACAACACAAGCTGCCCATGGGACACTTGCTGACGCTGTTGACCTCTTTGCTCTGCGCGTGAGGTGAGGCGGATGCACCGACCTTCTTTGTTTTCCTGAGTATTGTACCGCACTTTGCCCCCGCTGTCAACTACATTTTTTTGATTTCTGACGCATAGTACCGATTTTTCCGGCCATACTGACGCTGTAACTGTTAAAAAGGAGGTGCCTCACATGGAGGAGCGCAAAAACGCCAAGACCGAGCAGAACACCAATGAGCAGAATACCCAGAACGCCAACAAGAACGCCAGAAACACGAAAAACGCCAAGAACTGCAAATAATCCCATGCGCACACGGAGAGCCGCGGCTTCTGCCGCGGCTCTTTTGCTGCATTTTAATGGGTCACGCCCAGATACTCCTCCAGCGTGATGCCGCGGTTGAAGATCTCCTGGGCCACGTCCTTGCCCACATAGCGATAGTGCCAGGGCTCATAGATGATGCCGGTGACAGCGCTCTTTCCGTTGGGATAGCGGTGGATGAACCCGTAGCGCCAGGAGTTGGCCATCAGCCACTTCTGGGTGGGAGTCTTTTCCTGCTCCTCCGTCAGGTTCTGGTTGTTGATGTCCACCACGTCCACCGTAAGACCCAGCTGATGCTCGCTGGTGCCCGGTACGGCCACCACCGTGCCGGCCTCCTGCACCGCCTGGTCGTGGCTCTTGCCCTCGGCTTCAAAGGCGGCCACTTTCTTGTCGAACAGCTCCTGCTGCGTCTCCTGAGTCCGGTAGGCCGAGCAGATCAGGGGCTCGTAGCCTGCGTCGCGGCAGGCGTCCATCATCTCCTGCAGTGCGTCATAGCACCGCCGGTCGATCTGGGAGCCATTGCTCAGGTTCACCAGATCCACTTCCCAGTCCGACGGCAGCGGGTTCCAGGGGTTCACCAGCGTCAGCAGCTCGTTGTCCGCCGCCGACGGCTTGGCGGCGGCCGGCTCCTGCTGGTCGTCCTGACGGGCCAGCGCCTCCGCCGCCTGCTGTTGCTGCTGGTCCTGCTCCTGCTTCTTATTCCTGCACCCCTTCACGATGAAGATGATGCCCACGATCAGCACCGCCAGGAACACCGCCGCAATGGCGCGGTTGCGCATGGCCTCCCTGTACCGGCGCTGCCGTCTCCGTTCTCTTTCGTCCATAGCTCCTTACCTCAATTCCCGGGGGTAGACCCCCTCTCTGTGCAGCTCCAGCAGCTCCGCCGCCACCCGCGCCCGGTCCTCGTGGTACGTCATGCCGAACCACCGGTCCTTGGACTGCAATACGGATACCGACAGCCTGCCCTCCTTCAGCAGCTTGCCCACCATGTTGGGCAGCAAGCACTCTGCCTTCGCATTCTCCCCCGCGTCGCGGCGCAGGAAATCCTCAAAGTACCGCTCCATCTCATCGAACACCGACGGCATGAAGCCCCAGAAGTTCATGGATACCACCGTGTCCGGCTCCAGCAGCACGCCGCTGTCCTCATCGCCGATGTTTCCGTCGTCACGCAGGCGGATCTTCAGCGTCTCGTGGATGTCCGTGAGATAGCCGTCCCGCGCGTGACACACGCCGCGGGACACCGTGCCGTATCTGGTGACGGTGTTTTTCAGCAGATACCCCACCATGGTGGCCGCGCCCCGCTCCGGCAGGCGCTGCAGCTCCTCATAGATGGTACGGTAGGCGTCCACGCCGTAGTAGTCGTCGGCATTGATGACGCAGAACGGCTCGTGGACGAATTCCCTGGTACACAGCACCGCGTGGGTGGTACCGAAGGGCTTGGTGCGCCCCTCCGGTATCCGGTAGAACGCCGGCACGGAGGAGAAATCCTGAAAGGCGTAGCACACCTCCACCGGCTGGCCCTCCGGCGTCCGCAGACGCGAGGCCATGTCGCCGCACAGCCGCTTCATCAGCTCCAGCATATCCGGCTTGATGATGAACACGATCTTATCGAAACCGGCCCGCACCGCATCGTAGACGCCGTACTCCATGAGGATCTCTCCGTTAGGACCCACGCCGTCCGTCTGCTTATTGCCGCCATAGCGGGAGCCCAGGCCCGCCGCCATAATGACTAAGGTTGTTTTCATGGTGTTCCTCCTGTATTGTCCCCCGAAACGTCCGCCGTCAGACCTGACGGCCACAACGCACAGTATAGCACAGTTTTCGCCCCGCTTCAACCGCTTTCGCTCCGCCGGACTTTAAGATTTGCCTAATTTCGCCGCAAAATTTCTTTTGCAGCTCCCTCTGGATTTTTCTGCCGGCGTCCCCTATAATATAGTATGTTTGGGACAAGCTCCGGCCTCCCGCTGCGGAGACCGGAAATCCATGTTTAAGGAGAGAAAGCATATGAAAACATCCCAGAAGGTGATGGGGCATGTCTACGCCATCTTCACCATTCTCGTGTGGGGCAGCTGCTTCGTGCTGACCAAGGAGCTTCTGAAAGGCTACACCGCCATCCAGATCATCCCCCTGCGCATGGGCCTGGCCTACGTGGCCCTGTGGGCTCTGCGCCCCAAGACACTGAAGCTCCCCTGGAAGGATGAGCTGATGTTCATCCTTATCGGCATCACCGGCGGCAGCTTCTACTTCTTCCTGCAAAACACCGCCCTGACCTACACCTACGCTGCCAACGTCAGCATCATCGTAGCCCTGTCCCCCATCCTGACGGTGATCCTGGCCCAGATGTTCTCCCGCAGCGGGGAGCGCCTGGGCAAGTACGTCTACATCGGCGCGGCCATCGCCATCGCCGGTGTGGTGCTGGTGGTGCTCAACGGCCAGATGTCCTTCCATCTGAACCCGCTGGGCGACCTGATCGCGCTGGCCGCCGCCCTGATGTGGGCCGTGTACTCCATCCTCATCAAGAAGTACACCGAGCAGTACGACAACTTTCTGGTGACCCGCCGCGTCATGCTCTGGGCGTTCCTGACCTCCCTGCCCCTGATGCTGCTGACGGACGGCATGCCCGACCTGCGCCCTCTGTTCACCACGCCGTCCATGCTGCTGAGCTGGCTGTTTCTGGGCGTGTTCGGCAACGCCGTGTGCTTTGCCATCTGGAACATTGCTTTCCAGCGTCTGGGCGTTGTCATCACCAACAACTACCTGTACGCCTCCCCCTTCGTCACGCTGGTGGTGGGCTTCCTGCTGCTGGACGAGCAGATCACCGTCATGAGCGTGGTGGGCGCCGTACTTATCACCGCCGGCGTCATTGTGGCTCTGAAAAAGCCTGCCGGCGAAAAAGCGGCGGATGTGTAACCTCGCCACCCGATAAAAAACACCCTCCGTGCGTCTGCACGGAGGGTGTTTTTTATCGTCTTATTTCTTCCCTAACCGGCTGAAGCCCCAGAACGTCAGGGGCCATATGCATCCGGCGAACAGCACCACCAGCAGATAGCGGATACCGCCGGCGATCTCCGCCGCCCCGCCGCACAGCGCGATGAGCGGCGCTTTCAGCCCCGCCCGGATGGCCAGCAGCAGCCCGAAGCCCACCACCAGTTTGATGATCTGGGCCCACCACACCGCCTGCGTCTCGAAACGGATGTACCGCCGGTCCAGAATGTTGGCCGCCAGCATTCCCAGCGTAGCGCCCGTCAGCTTCCAGGCGTTCTGCAAAGCGCTGACATAGTTGGCGGTGTCCTCCGCCGTGGTCCCCGTGTCGCCCCGCAGGTACAGATAAACGATGAACGCCGCACTGCACAGCACCATGACGCCGATCATCGCCGTCAGCACACGGGGGCGGCGGTCCGCCTCCTCCATCAGCGGGTACACCAGCAGCACCAGCGCCGCAGCGATAACGAAGGACACCCCCACGTCCAGCGGCGTGTGGACACCCAGATACATGCGGCTGAAGCAGATGACCAGCGTCAGCGCGATGCACACCCCCCGCAGCCACCGCCGCCTGGTGTACCGTGCGATGCCGCCGTAGGTGGCCACCGCGTTCTGGGTGTGGCCGCTGGGAAAGGAGTATCCCGTGGCCTCGGCCCGTGCGCTCTCCACGATGGTAAAGTCAGGGTCCTTCACCCATGGCCGCGGCACGCAGCACAGGATCTTCAGAAATTGATTGAGAATGGTGCCGAAAAAGCCCACCGTCATGAGGTAGTAGCCCATCCGCTTGCTGACGCACCAGAACACCGTCACGGCGATGACCATGAAGAAAAGCTCTCCGCCCATGTGGGTCACAGCGCCCAGTATCGTGTCCAGCAGCGGCGTCCGAATGGACTCCAGCGCGTATAGTAGCTTCATGCTGTCCCGTCCTTTCCGCCGCCAGAGCGGCCTGTACCGCTATTATACACGCTTTTCTTTTTCTGCGCAACCGTTGACCCTCCGCCGCGGTTTTGCTATACTGAAGAAAACGGCACAGGAGGACACGTACCATGCAACCCACCGAGCTTCTGAATATCCTGCACACCGCGGAAAAGCTGAAGGACACCACCCGTCACTGCGACACCTCCGGCGGCCGCCGCGAAAGCGTGGCGGAACACAGCTGGCGCATCGCGCTGATGGCATTTTTCCTGCGGGATGAGTTCCCCCGGCTGGACATGGACAAGGTGCTGCAAATGTGCCTGATCCACGATCTGGGCGAGTGCTTCACCGGCGACATCCCCTCCTTCCTGAAAACCGATGCCGATACGACCCGTGAGGATTCCCTGCTGGCTCAGTGGGTATCCTCCCTCCCCGCCCCCTACTGCACCGAGATGGCGGCGCTGTACGCCGAGATGGACGCCCTGGAGACCGACGAAGCCCGTCTCTACAAGGCGCTGGACAAACTGGAGGCGGTCATCCAGCACAACGAGGCCCCTATCTCCACCTGGCTGCCCCGCGAGTACGCCCTGAACCTGACCTATGCCGACGAAAATGTGGCCTTTTCCCCCTACCTCACCGCCCTGCGGGAAGCGGTCCGCGATGAGACGAAGGCCAAGATCGACGCTAACGGCGGCATGCCGCTTTCTGCGGAATGACCCATCTGAAAAAGGAGAAACCATGCTGAACGAAAAAGGCTTTGACCAATGGGCAGAGGACTACGAGCAGAGCGTTGCTCTCTCAGATGCCGACGATCGCTATCCCTTCGCGGGATATCGTGACATTCTGGATACGATCTGCCGCAATGTTCTCTCTCAGGGTGCAAAGGATGTGTTGGACATTGGCTTTGGCACCGGCACGCTGAGCGCCGCGCTCTATGCCCAGGGCTGCCGCATCTATGGGCAGGACTTTTCCGCGCAGATGCTCCGCCTGGCGCAAGACAGAATGCCGAAGGCCACTCTTTTCTGCGGCGACTTCTCACAGGGGCTTTCCACACCACTGACACAGCGCACCTACGATGCCATCGTTGCCACCTACTCGCTGCATCACCTGACGGACCGGCAAAAAGTGGATTTTATCCGCAGCCTTCTTTCCCTGCTGCGGGAGGGCGGCTGCCTCTATATCGGTGATGTGGCTTTCCCTTCCAGAGCCGCGCTGGAGGTGTGCCGTCTCCATGCTGGTGACCTGTGGGATGCCGATGAGACCTATTTCGTTTTCGATGAAATGAAATGCTTCTTCCCACAAATGCAGTTCGAACCGCTCTCCCCCTGTGCCGGTATTCTCTCCCTGCACCGTCACGCCTGATGCCCCCCGCCGTCTCATGGCCCTCATTGATGCAAAAAGAGCTGTATATGACCGCTTTCGCGGTTATATACAGCTCTTTTTCTTACACCGCCAGTTCCACAAGGAGTCCCCCCGGTCCGGCGACACAGCCCTCATAATAGCCGTCCCCCGTGACCTGCGGCTGATGCTGGCCACCGCATAGCCGTCTCCGCGGAGTCGCTGGGTCAACGCATCCACCGCCTCGCGGCTCCCCGGAGAAAACGCCGTATGGGCGTAGCCGCGCTGCCTGCATCAGCCAACTCTGGCCAGTGCATCAGCTCCAGCCGCGCACCGTCCGGACCGTCCCGCCCCTTGTCTCCGGATACGGCACCACCGGCGGCTGATCCGGCCGGTGCTCTCCGATCATTTTCTCCATCCAGATCATGTTGTACCAACGCCCGAACTTGTAGCCGCAGCTGCGGAACTCCGCCACCTGCCGGAAGCCCAGATGACTGTGGAACTCCATGCTGTTCCGCGTCACGTACTCATCCTCCCGGTCCGGACAGGTAATGCAGGCGTAGAGGTTCAGCACACCCATGTCCCGCAGCCGCTCCTCCATGGCGGCGTAGAGACGCCGCCCCATGCCGCACTTCCTGGCGTCCTGCGCCAGATAAATGGACAGCTCGCAGCACCAGTCATAGGCCGCCCTCTCCTTGAAGGGCCCCGCGTAGGCGTAACCCTGCACCACACCGCCCCGCTCCGCCGCCAGGTAGGGAAACCGCGCCATGGTCCGGTGCATCCGCTCCCGCATCTCCTCCGGCGTCGGCGTCTCGTACTCGAAGCTGATGGCCGTGTGCCGCACGTAGTGGTCGTATATTTCCCGTATCCGCTCCGCGTCCGCCAGCGCCGCGTCACGGATCACCACTTCTCCGCACTTTTCTGTCATGTTCCGCATCTCCTTTGTATATGGCTGCTTATGTATCTCATCCCCTGCGGATGGGGTGCCGTATCACCGTTTTCCACTTCTCCGGCATCACGCGCCGCGCGTCCGACAAGTAGATCTCGTGGTGCATACGTGTCTCTGACAGGTCGTTCACATATCCTTTTTCCGCCAGAAAGCTGTCCATCCTTGCCACCGTCTCCGCCTCCGTGTCGAAGGGCCCCAGGTGCATGCACTGCACGCACAGCCCCTCCTCCACCGTCAGGAACTCCACCGCGCCGCAGTCCAGCTTTTTCTTCTCCCACGCGGCCTGCTTCGCCCAGCACAGCTCCTCCTCTGTCACGAAATCCGGCAGCCGGATGACCGAGACCCACCGGAACGCCGCCTTGTCCGCAGTGCCGGTCTGCCCCTGCTGCCAGAAGCCCTCCAGCGGCGGCACCACATAGTCGAAGAAGCCGTCGATCTCATGACCGGCCCGCCCGCTCATTTTCAGCGTGTACGCCACGGTATACAGCATCTGTATCGCCTGCTGGTACGCACCCTCCGGCTGATTCGGGTCACCCTGTCCCCGCACCGCCATGTAGTGCATGGCGGGCACCGCCACGATCTCCGGCCGATCCTTCGGCAGATAAAACTCCCGATACTCCTTCTTAAAATCAAACGCCATACCGCGCTCCTTTCCACATTCAGCGCCGATCTGCAAGCCGGTATACCGCCAGCCCATCGGAAACTCCGTCGTTGCGGAAGCCCTTCTTGCCGGCAAGGTGCATTGTCGCCGTCTGCTCCGGCACACACTCGATGACAACGTCCCTCTGTGCCTGCCGCGCCCGGTCAATGAGCCGATCCGTCAGTTCCGACGCGTAGCCGCGCCCCCAGTACTCCGGAAACAGTACCCAGCCGATTTCCATACTGTCCGCATCATATTCGTGATAGATGACATATCCGATAAAGCGCTCGTCCTCCTGGACGGCGTACACAAGAGGCGGTTCGGACAGCCCCGCATCGTGCAGGAATGCTTCCGCCTGCACACGGTCATAGGGCGGCTCCAGATAGCGCATCACCATGGGATCTGACAGCAGCCGATACAGCTCATCGCCATCGCCGCTGCGCATCCTTCGTATTGTGATGTCCATCCTTCGCGCCCCCCAACGTATATTTAGTTTATCCTACCACACCCGCAACAGAAACGCAAGAACCGACAATGGCGTATCGCCTGCAACCGGAACATATTTAAAAACATCCGGATTATTGACTTTTGCCAAGACCTTCGCTATACTGACGCTGGCAGATGCAGTCGGTGTTGTGCTCTGATTATCAGAGAGCGGCTCGGCGGTTACATCTGCCTTTTTTATTGCTTCATTATCGATCACACCATAAAGGAAGTTCTTGCCGCTTTAAGTATGTACTTCGAGCCAGCGGTGTACGTATCCCGAAACCACATCCGAAAACCAATGCACACCCTGACCGGTCTCAAAAGAGGAGCCATCCCCCCGTGGCCGCAAAATGTACAGTGCAGCTTGTTTTGCACTGAATGTTGATGGGAAGAACACAGCTTGAGCTGCACTCTCCACCGATCTGACCCGTCAGGCGGTATACAACATGGATATCGTGGACGGCAACATCATCCGCAGCACCGACGGCAAGGTGCTGATGAGCCTGAAGGAGCTGGCCATGACCGCCCAGTACAACGCCGCCAAGAGCGAGCGCATTACCGCCGAGTCCACGTTTACCATCCGCAACAACGCCTATAACTTAGGCCAACAGCATAACGCAGTTTGCGTAACGTAGTTGGTTTCTAAAATGCTCCTTGTGTGCTAAAGTATACGCCCGACTAAGCCATGAAGGAACGTATCCAGAAATTGCGCTCAAATAACCGGCTCACCTCAGAGCCAGGCATCCGGAGTCGCAAGGTTACAGTTCTCTTCGTGGGTCAAATTTCTGCACGGCCTGCATGCAACAAGACACATGGAATAGGAGCTATTTTTCTCTTGCTCGCAGCAGCATATCCCGTGCAGCAGTACAGTATATCTCACACGAGACGAAGTACAGCGCGCCGCGCCATCTTCGCGTAGCAAAGGCATCATAAAACAAGACAAAGCCCACGACAAAAGTCGTGGGCTTTGTGTTGGCGCTACCTATCTTCCCGGGCCGTCTCCAGCCAAGTATTGTCAGCAGAAGCGAGCTTAACTTCCGTGTTCGGGATGGGAACGGGTGGACCCTCGCCCTAATCAGCACCAACTTCCTATTTCACTTGTACCCTGAAAACCGAACAAAGAAGTCAGATGGGAGAAGGCTTAGATTGCCTGCATTATTGTAGGTCAAGCCCTCGGGCTATTAGTACCGGTCAGCTGCATACATTACTGTACTTCCACCTCCGGCCTATCAACCAGATCGTCTTTCTGGGCCCTTACTCCATAAAGGATGAGAGATCTCATCTTAGGGGGAGTTTCACGCTTAGATGCTTTCAGCGTTTATCTCGTCCGTACATAGCTACCCAGCTATGCCCTTGGCAGGACAACTGGTGCACCAGAGGTACGTCCATCCCGGTCCTCTCGTACTAAGGACAGCTCCCTTCAAATCTCTTACGCCCGCAACAGATAGGGACCGAACTGTCTCACGACGTTCTGAACCCAGCTCGCGTGCCGCTTTAATTGGCGAACAGCCAAACCCTTG